>Ga0099795_10000004_pt1 | contig 108633 bp, 92 predicted proteins | sample Rivendell_Oct201_11_FD_78513 | JGI IMG/M metagenome (GOLD analysis project Ga0099795, IMG submission 78513) | Vadose zone soil microbial communities from the Eel River Critical Zone Observatory, Northern California, USA -... | ecosystem: Host-associated > Plants > Roots > Rhizosphere > Soil ... | reverse complement strand
CGACGAATCACGACCATGATGGCGAGTGCTCGCACTCGATCCACGAATATCAGAGTGATCAACCGTCGCACATCGCTGCCGCGACCGCTGTCTGCTTGCGCTTGATCCTTCAGGAATTATGAAGACCCATCACCGACCACCACTTGACCGGTCGTTCCATATCAGATCGCCGCCTTGGGCGCCACGAGGCTGCTGGGTTTGCAGGCGGCGCGGAGCCGCTCCCAGTCGGCACGCCAGGAATCGGTCAGGGCGCCGGACTGCACGCGCTCGGCGGCCGGGAATTCAGATGGGAGCGAGGCCAGCATCAGCGTGAAGCGCGGCAGCCCCTTGGGAAAGCGCCCCCGCGGGGCGAACACCACGCGCCCCTCGACCGGCAGCTCTTCGACCACGGCGCGCACCGCCGCGATGCGATCGTACAGTCCGGTCTGCGGGTTGGCGAAGGTGTAGCGCAACGCCCGATGCATGACCGTCCAGGATGTCATCTGATCGCCCCCAAAAATATTGCCGGCGATGTTGCGCATATCCAGCACGACACAGCCGCGCGTCGTGAGCAGCAGGAAATCAATGTGCAGCGAGCCGCCCTGCCCGTCGGGCACCAGTACGTCGCGTAGATATTCGAAAGCGCCACCGGTCACCGTCGCGAGCAGCGCCTTGCGCGCCCGGCGGCGGCGGTACCAGCGCCACAGCAGCAGCAATACCGCGATCGCCAGGACGCCCCCGGCGATGCGCGCGATCGTGAGCGCATCGAGCGGCAATTGCGGCAGGGCAATCATGGGGCGGGGCCGGCCAGCGCCGTGCGCAGCGCATCGAGTGTGGGATCGATCTCGAGGAGGCGGGCCGGGAGCCCGAACAGCTGCTCGAGACTTTCCGGCACCGGCACGGAGCGGCCCACCAGCGGCGCGACGATTTCGCGGAATTTCGCCGGGTGGGCGGTGGCCACCAGCACCCAGGGCCCAAGCTCACGTTGCCCCGGACTGAGGCGCGCCCAGGCCTCGGCGGCGGTGGCGGTATGCGGGCACCAGATGACTCCATAGCGCTCGTAATCGCTGCGAATGCGTGCACGAATCGCCTCGTCGTCGACTGACACCGCGCTCACCACGGCGCCGAGGCGGCCCGCCCCCGGGTACAGCGCACTGAGCCGTTCGAGATTGCTGGGGTTGCCGACGTCCATGGCGGAGGCCAGTGTTGCAATACTCGGGCGCAGCCGCAACATGCCCTCGGCCAGGTAGTCCGGCACGGTGCGATTGGCATTGTGCGCCAGCAGGATCTGCGCGATGGGGGCGCCGAGGCGCTGCGCCCAGACACAGGCCGTGGCGTTGCCCAGATTGCCGCTGGGAATCACGAAGGATGCCGCTCTGCCAGACTTTGCCTGCAGTGCCAGACTGGTGGCGAGGTAGTACACGGCCTGGGGCAGGAGCCGCCCGAGATTGATGCTGTTGGCCGAGGACAGCTCCCAGCGCTTGCGCAGTGTGGCGTCGATGAAGGCCTGCTTCACCAGCCGCTGACAGTCATCGAAATTGCCGCGCACGCCCAGGGTGCGCACGTTCCCGCCCCAGCAGCTCAGCTGCTGCTGCTGCGTCGGTGACACCTGCCCCAGCGGGAACAGCACCGCGACCTCGATCCCCTGGCGTCGGTGAAAGGCGGCGGCCACCGCGCCGCCCGTATCGCCTGAGGTGGCGACGAGTATCTGCAGAGGGCGCGTGGCGTCCTGCCGCAAATGGCTAAAGGCGGCGGCCAGGAAGCGCGCACCGAAGTCCTTGAAGGCCGCGGTCGGGCCGTGGAACAGCTCGAGCACGCTGAGCCGTTCACCCTCGAGCGCCACCAGCGGTGCCGGAAAATTAAAGGCTTCTGCGGTGATCGCCGGGAGCGCCGCCTGGAGCGCATCGCCGGCGACGAAAGGCGCCAGAAATTTCGCGGCCAGCGGCGCCAGGGCCTCGCCCGCACCCGAGCGGGGCGGCGCGCTCGCGGGCCATTGCTGCGGGATGTACAGGCCACCGTCGGGCGCGAGTCCCTGCGTCAGCGCCGCGCTGAAACCGACCGCTTGCCGCTCATTGCGCGTGCTGATGAACTGCATCAGTCGATCACGTGGGCGCCCACTGGCTCCATCTTCGTGGTCCAGTGATCGCACTCCAGGCCATGGTGCGAGAACTGCACCACCATCGCCTCGCGCACCGCGTGGGCGTGGCTCTCCAGGCACCAGGCGAATAGCGTCGGACCGGCGCCGGAAATCGAGCAGCCGAGCGCACCGGCCGACAGGGCCGCCCCGCGCACGGCCGCGAAGCCCGGGATCAGCGCCGCGCGCTGCCGCTCGATCACCACGTCCTCAAAGGACTCGCGCAGCATGTCAATGTCATTCGTGTAGCAACCCGAGATGAAGCCGGCGAGATTGGCCGTCTGCCACACAAAGTCCTCCATGAGCACGCTGCCCTTGAGAATGGCGCGCGCCTGGCGGGTGGACAGGAACATGTGGGGGTGCACGATCACCGCGCTTACCGCGGGCGGTACCGGGATCTGCTTGACCCGCGGCTGATCAATCCCGACCGTCAACACCAGACCGCCGAACAGCGAGGGCGCGATATTATCGACGTGCAGCGAACCGCTGGCGACCTGCTCGCCCAGCATCGCGTACTTCAGCAGCTCGAGGCGCTGGCGGGGTTCGGGCAGCACGGCATTGGCTGCAACCACCGCGGCCACCGCAGAAGCGGCCGAGCCGCCCAGTCCCGAGGCCAGCGGAATGCCCTTGTCCAGTTCCAGCTCAAACCCGAAGGGCAGCGCCAGGGCATCGCGCATCGCCTGCAGTGCGCGACCCGCGGTATTGCGGGCGGCGTCCATGGGCAGATCTGCGACCACGCCGCGAATCGCGCTGATGCGTACGCCGGCCTCGCTCGTGCGCCTGACCGTGGCCTTATCTCCGATGGCTCCAATCGAAAAGCCAAGAATGTCGAAGCCGATGGCCACGTTGCCCACCGAGGCGGGAGCAAAGGCGCAGGCACTCGTGCGTCCAGCGCTCACAGGCGTGCACCCAGAAAAGTCGCCAGCCGCAGCAGATCGGCGAACACGCCGCCCGCAGTCACCGCGGGTCCGGCTCCTGGACCTTGAATTATCAATGGGTTATCACAATAACTTGATGTCACATATCGTACGACATTGTCCGTGAGCGCCAGGTTTGCGAAGGCGTGCTTCGATTCGAACTCGTCCAGCCCGACGGTGGCTTCGCCCTTGGCGCTGACGCGCCCGACGTAGCGCAGCACGCGACCGCGCGCCTTCGCGTCCGCGAAGCGCTGCGCCAGCTTCGCATCATAGCGTGGCAGCTGCTCCAGAAACTCCTCGCTGCTGCCGCGGACCAGGTCGTCGGGAACCAGGCTCTCGACCCGCACGTCGCGCATCTCGAGCCCCAGGCCCATCTCGCGGCCCAGGATGATCAGCTTTCGCGCCACGTCCGTGCCCGACAGGTCATCGCGTGGATCGGGCTCGGTATAGCCGCGCTGCTTGGCATCACGGACGATGGCCGAGAAGGGCTGCGTGCCATCATAGACATTGAACAGGTAGGCCAGCGTGCCGGAAAAAATCCCTTCGATGCTGGCGATCTCATCGCCGGTCTCGCGCAGATCGCGCAGCGTCTGGATCACCGGCAGGCCCGCGCCGACCGTGGCCTCGTATAGATAATGCGCCCCGCTCCGGCGCCGAGCGGCCTGCAGGCTCTGGTAGTAGCTGAGCGCGCCGCTGTTGGCTTTCTTGTTGGGCGTTATGACGTGCACGCCAGCGGCGAGCCAATCGTGATAGCGCAGCGCGACCGACTCGTTGTTGCTGCAATCGATGATCACCGTGTGCGGCAGATAGTCCACCCTGACGTGCGCCAGGAAGCGCTCGAAGTCAGGCTCCAGCGGATTGTGGGCCAGCTGTGCGCGCCAGCGATTGAGCGCGATGCCCTGGGCCGGAAGGGCCATCTGCCTGGAACTCATGATGCCACGCACGCGCAGATCGATATTGAACTGCTTCGCCAGCCGCTCGCGCTGGCTCGCGAGCTGGTCGAGCAGCACCTGGCCGACCGTGCCCGGGCCGATGATGCCGATCGAGAGTGTGTGTGGAGAGAGGTAAAACCCGGCATGCACGGCGCGCAGCGCGCGCGTCGCATGCGAACCGTCCACCACCACCGAGATGTTGCGCTCCGAGGCGCCCTGGGCGATCGCCCGCACGTTGACGTTGGCCGTGCCCAGGGCGTTGAACACCTTGGCGGCGACGCCGGGCATGCCTGCCATCCCATCTCCCACCACGGCGAGGATTGCCAGCTCGGTGCTGACGTCAATGCTCTGGATCTGGCCGTCGGCGAGTTCGCGCGCGAAAGCCCTCTCCAGCACCAGCCTGGCGCGCGCGGCCTGGCCGGCCGGAATCGCGCAGCAGATCGAATGTTCGGAGCTGCCCTGCGAAATCAGGATGACCGAAATGTCCTCATCGCGCAGCGCGCCGAACAGGCGGTGCGCGGTGCCCGGAACCCCGATCATGCCGGCGCCCTCGAGATTGACCAGCGCCACATCATCGATGCTGGTAATGCCCTTGACCGGCTGCAGGGACTGCGGGTGCGCGCAGATGAGCGTGCCGGATTTCTCCGGCGCAAAGGTATTGCGGATCCAGATCGGAATATTGTGACTGAAGGCCGGCGCCATGGTCTGTGGGTGAATGACCTTGGCGCCGAAGTAGGCGAGCTCCATCGCCTCGTTGTAGGAGAGCGCGCCGATGACCTGCGCATCCGGCACCCGGCGCGGATCGGCCGACAGCACGCCGTCAACATCCGTCCAGATCTGGATCTCCCCGGCAGCCAGCAGCGCGCCGAAGATCGAAGCGGAGTAATCACTCCCGTTGCGGCCCAGCGTGGTCTGGATCCCGGTCGCGTCGCTGGCGATGAAGCCGGTGATGACGAGCGTGCCCGCATCGGGCGGCAGCAGTGCCTTGAGCCGCTCGGTCGACAATTGCCACTGGATCGCCGGCCCGAGGGAACCCCACTCCGCCACGACGCAGGCGCGGGCGTCGATCCACTGCGTGCCGCGGCGCTTGCCGCGGTGCTGCAGGTAGCGCCAGAAGAGCCGGGTCGACCAGATTTCCCCGTACCCAGACACCTTGTCGCGCACATGCCCGCCCGCCGTGCGCATCATCTGTGTGGCGCGCAGCACGCTGTCGAGGTCCTGCGCGTCACGCGGGATCTCCTCGACGTACTCCTCCACCAGCGCGGCCGGGAGCAGTGCCGTGGCGATCTCCGCGTGCCGCTCGCGCAAGGCGATGAGCTCGCGGCGCCAGGACTCGTCCTGCCTCTCGGCCAGCGCCACGAGCTGCAGCAGCGCGTCGGTCACGCCTCTGCAGGCCGACAGCACCACCGCCAGGCGCTGCCCGGGTTGCGATTCGATGATGGCGGCGACGCGGCTGAAGCACTGGGCATCCGCCACGCTCGAACCGCCAAACTTGTGGACGACCCAGGAACTGGGATCTGGGGCACTCATGACCTGGGCACTTTCACCGCAGCACTAAAAAGCCGCAGCACTCTACTGGTGGCATGGCCTCCACCGCAAGGGCGGAGGAGCCCGCAAGCGGAAACTCCGGGCGTTACCGCACAATTGGCAAACGGCAGGGCTGGCGCGAGACGCAAGACGGCCCCTGCGGTTACGTTGCCGCCGACTACCGCGCTATCCTCGGCCGGTCGATTCCGTTCAGCGTCAGTTATAAGCTCTAATGCCGTCGGGATGGCCTGCACGGGCGGGCCACCCCTTGTTCCAATTGCACTCGAGTCGCACGGACCAACGGGGCACCATGAACCGACGCAGGGCGATCCGGCGCGCCGGGATGCTGTTTCTGGCCGCATGCTGCCTGGCCAGCTTTCCGGCCGCGAGTCGCGAGCGCTGGAGCGAGCCGCAGGCAAAAGCCTGGTACGGGCGGCAACCCTGGTTGGTCGGTGCCAACTACATACCGGCGAACGCGATCAACCAGCTCGAGATGTGGCAGGCCGATACCTTCGATACGGCAACGATTGAGCGGGAGCTGACCCTGGCCGAATCGATTGGCATGAATACGATGCGTGTATTCCTGCACGATTTACTCTGGCAACAGGACGCAGCCGGATTTCGCGCCCGCATCGACCAGTTTCTCGCTATCGCGGCCCGCCACCACATCAGGCCGCTATTGGTGTTGTTCGACTCCTGCTGGGACCCGGAACCGCGGCTTGGCGCGCAGCATGCGCCTGTTCCCGGGATACACAATTCCGGCTGGGTGCAGAGCCCAGCCGCGCACACCCTCGAGGATCCGCATGAGTATCCGCGCCTGCGCGCCTACGTCGAAGGCGTGATTGGCGCCTTTGCCACCGACGAGCGCATTCTCGGATGGGATCTATGGAACGAACCTGACAACGAGGGCAGCACTGCTTATCCCAACACCGACGCCCGGGACAAGAACCGCCTGATCGCCGCTTTGCTGCCGCAGGTGTACCTGTGGGCGCGCGCACAGAATCCCTCCCAGCCCCTGACCAGTGGCCTGTGGAAAGGCGATTGGGTCGCGCACGATGCACTCAGCCCCTTCGAGCGCCTGCAGATCGAACAATCCGACGTGCTATCGCTGCACAACTACGGCTGGCCAGAGGACTTCGAGCACAGCGTCCGGTGGCTGCAGCGCTACCACCGGCCAATTCTCTGCACGGAGTACATGGCCCGAAGTGTCGGCAGCACCTTTGATCTGATACTCCCGCTCGCCAAGCGGCTGCGGGTGGCGGCTTTCAACTGGGGCCTGGTGGTCGGTAAGACACAGACCAATTTCCCGTGGGACTCCTGGCAGCATCCGTACGTCGACCACGAACCTCCAGTGTGGCACCACGACATTTTTCGCGCCGATGGCACGCCCTATCGAGCGCGCGAGGTGGAGATTATCCGCGCGCTGACCAAAGCAAGCCGGCAACGGCCGTGAGACCGCGCAAAGCACTCCGACGGCGCCGCACGGCCCAGTGAAGCGCCTCTGCTGAGTTCAGTCCAGGCGCTTGCGAAACCGGGAGGCGGCCAGTGCCAGGGCCAGCACCAGAAAGATGCTCAGCTTGAGCACCGGCTGCCACAGCGCTCCGAGCGAGGCCCCGCGCAGGATCACGCCACGCAGGATCTCGATGAAATGCGTCAGCGGCAGTACCTGCGCCAGGTACTGCACGGTCCGGGGCATGCCCTCGAAGGGAAAGGCGAATCCGGACAGCAGTATGGAAGGCAGGAGCGTGAAGAAGCCCAGCTGCATGGCCTGGAACTGCGTCGTGGCGACGGTGGAAATGACGAGCCCCAGGCCGAGCGTCGCGGCGATGAACAGGCAGGCGCCGATGTACAGGTCGATGAGGCTCCCATTGATCGGCACGTCGAACAACAGCACGCCCAGCAGCAGCACCAGCGTGGTCTGGACCAGCCCCACCCCCACGTAGGGCAGCAGTTTGCCGATCATGAGTTCCGCCGAGCGCACCGGCGTGGTGATCAGCAATTCCAGGTTGCCGCGCTCGCGTTCGCGCACCAGCGCGATCGCCGTGAAGATCACCATCGTCATGCTGAGAATCACGCCGATCAGTCCCGGCACCACCTGCACCGCCGTGCGCCGCTCGGGATTGAACTCGTTGAGCAGTTCGATCGCCGGCGTGGCGCGCGAGGGGATGCCGCTCCTGCCCGGGAGGGGCGCCTCCTGGATCGCACGCACGGCGGTGTCGACCCCCGGACGCGTGCCATCGACGATCACCTGGGCCACGGAGCGCGTGGCGTCAATCCGCCGCCGCTCGAAATCCGGCGGTATATAGAGGCCCGCGTGCAGTTCGCCATTCTGGATCAGCCGCCGCAGTTCCTCGACGCCAGCGGGCCGCGCGACGAATTCCACCACCTGGCTGGAGGCGATCTCGGCCACCAGCGAGCGTGAGGCCTGGGTCCGGGCCAGATCCACCACCCCGGCGCGCACGTGGCGCACGTCGTAGTTGATGCCGTAGCCGAAGATCATCATCTGCAGGAGCGGGATGCCCACGATCATCGCCAGCGTCATCCGGTCGCGCGACATCTGCCGCAGCTCCTTGACCGCGACGGCGCGGATGCGAAGCAGCGGCGCCGGCAACATCAGTGGCGTCCCATGGTGGCGCCGACAAACACGTCTTCGAGGCTGGGGGCCGCCACGCGCACCGTTCCTTTCAGGCGACGCGCCGCCAGCAGGGCCTGCACGCGGCCTACCGCGTCCGGCTCCTCGGGGGCGAACAGCGCATGGAGCCGCAAGCCCAGCTGCGCCACCGAGCGGAGTGAGTCGAGGCCGTGCAGCGCCGCGCGGGCCGCGGACGGATCCTCAGTCTCGATCTCGACGACTTTCAGCGGCAGGTCGGCCATCAGCTGCTGCGGGGAGCCGTTGGCGACGACGCGCCCCAGATCGAGGATGGCCAGTCCGTGGCAACGCTCGGCTTCATCCATATAGTGGGTCGATACCAGGATGGTGGTCCCCTGCGCCGTGAGCGCGAATAGGCTCTCCCAGAAATCGCGCCGGCTCTGCGGATCGACGGCACTGGTGGGTTCATCCAGCATCAGCAGGGCGGGCTCGTGCAGCGTTGCTGCGGCCAGCCCCAGGCGCTGCTTCTGCCCGCCGCTGAGGGTTCCGGCGGGCCGCGACTGGAATTCAATCAGCCGGTACTGCTCCATCACGGCCGCGATGCGCTGCGCCGCGCGTTTCGGGCCCAGCGTGTAGACGCTGGCGAGAAACTCCAGGTTCTCGCGCGCGCTCAAGTCCTCCCACAGCGAGAAACGCTGGGTCATGTAGCCGATCTGCCGTCGCAGCTCCTCTGACTGGCGGGGAATATCCAGGCCGAGCACGCGGATGCTCCCGCTGCTGGGCCTGATGAGCCCGCAGAGCATGCGTATCGTGGTGGACTTCCCTGACCCGTTTGGCCCGAGGAATCCGTAGATCCGGCCACGCGGAATCGACAGCTCGGCCCCATCGACGGCGGCGACCTGGCCGAAGCGGCGCGTCAGGCCGTGGGCCTCGATGGCAATTTCGTTCACGGGCGGCGATCCAGCAACACCTCGACCGGCACGCCCGCCGGCAGGTCGTGTGCCGCCGGATCGGGCAGATCAATTTCCGCCAGGTACGCCAGCCGGCTGCGGTCGCGTTGCGTGAGCGCAAAATACGGCGTGAAGCTCGCCTCGCCGGCGATGTAACGCAAGGTGCCCGTGACCGGCTGCGCGAGGCCATCGACGTACACCTGCAAGGTCTGCCCCGCACGGAGTGGCGCCCGCTGTGGCTCGGGGATATATACCCGCGCATAAGGGATGCCGCCTGCCAGCATGATGACCACGGGCGCACCGGCCACCGGACGCTCACCGAGCCGGTAGGGAAGCGCCTCGACAACACCGTCGACCGGTGCCGTGAGCCGCAGCCGCCCGAGCAGCACATCCTGCTGCTGCAGCTGCGCGTCGGCGGCCCGCAGGGCTGCGCGCGCCTGCTCGAGCTGCTCGCTGCGCGTGCCTTCCTGCAACAGCTCCAGCGCGGCGCGCGCGGACGCCACCGATGCCGCGCTGCTGTCGCGCAGTTGCTGCTGCTGATCGACCTGTGATTGCGCGACGAGGCCACGCCCGAGCAGCTCGGCCAATCGCTCGTATTCCTTCGCCGCCTGGACGCGTTGCGCCTCGGCCGCCACCAGCTGCGCAAGGGCCTGCGCCAGCTCCTCGCGCCGCGCGCCATGGACGAGCTCGTCGAGCCGGTGCTGCAGCTGGTTGACCTGGGCCGCGAGACTCGCACGCGTGGCCGCCGCCGCCGCGCGATCAAGCTGCGCCAGCACATCACCCGTCCTGACGGCCTGCCCTTCCGTGACCGGCAGGGCGACGATCTGCTCGGATGCGGGCGCTGCAATCTCAAAGCGGTGACGCTCGATTGTGCCGACCGCCGGTACCCGGCCCTCACGGGAACAGCTCGCTGCCAGCAGCACAGTGAGGATGAGGCCGAAGCGAAGCAATCCCAATCCTGCTCTCCAACGGCTCGCGGAGGAACATTGTATGCAGAGCAGCGGACAAGGCGCCATTCGGCACAGCGCCTGGGCCCGTCGCCCCAAGGCCTTGCCCGCCGCGGAACTTACAGGCTAACGTGCGCTCTCAGAGGTGTCAGATCGCAGGGGAATTCCGGATGTCCTATCGCTGGCCGGCGCGCTCGCTCCTCGCCGGGGCGCTGTGCGTCCTTGCGGGGGCGGCGCTGTGCGCGCAGGCGGGATCGTGGCAGCGGCATTCGGACGCCAACCGGCCCACCGACCGCATCATCGTCAAGTGGCGTGAACAGGGCGTGGCGGCCACGCAGATCCAGGGCAGCGCGAATCGCGCGGCGCGCCTCAGCGCTGCGACGGGTGTAGGCCTCACGGCCATGCGCGAGATCCACGACCGCCTCGATCTGATGCGCCTGACCGTACCGCTGGCCGGAGCGGATCTGCTGCAGGTGATCGCGCGCTTGCGCGCCGATCCGTCGGTGCAGTACGCCGAAGTCGACGCGCGGCGCTACGCGCTCGCCTATCCGGTCGATCCGCCCGACGATCCGCGCTTCGTTGCGAACCACGATGCCATCGGCCAATGGCAGGGTCAGTGGTACCTGAATGATCCGGACAGCGCCGCTCCGGCGGCGATCGGTGCCACGACGGCCTGGAAGACCTCCAGCGGCGCGGGCGGCTACCTGACCGGCGGTGGTTACGTCGTCGCGGTGCTCGATACGGGTTTCGATTTCACTCATCCCGATCTGGGGGTCTATCACTCCGGCGGCAAGCTGCTGCCCGGGCGCGATTTCATCTGCAACGACTCCGGCGCGAACTGCGCGCTGTCCGCGGTGGGCAACACCTATCTCGTCGCCAACGACGGTGATGGCTGGGACACGGACCCCGGCGACCCGGGTGACTGGATCGACGCCGCGGACCTCGCGCGGAGCGATCATTTTTTCGACGGCTGCGGCACAGATATCTATCCGGATCATCACGTCGAGAGCAACTGGCACGGTACGCGCGTCGCCGGCCTCATCGCCGCGATCACGAATAACGGCGTCGGCATCGCCGGCGTCGCGCCCGATGCCTTCATTCTGCCGGTGCGCGTGATCGGCAAGTGCCGCGGCTACGTCTCTGACATCGTCGCCGGCATGTACTGGGCCGCGGGCCTGACGAGCCCGAGCCTCACGGGGATCGACCTCAACCCCTATCCCGCGCCGATCCTGAACCTGAGCTTCGGCGGCCCGGGGCCCTGTTCGCAGACCGAGCAGGACGCGGTCACGGCCCTCGACCAGGACGGGCACCTGGTGGTCGTGGCCGCCGGGAACGACGGCGGGCCCCTCTCGGCACCCGCCAACTGCCAGGGCGTGCTCGCGGTTGCAGGACTCCGCCACGTCGGTACCAAGGTGGGCTACAGCAATGTCAGCAGTACGGCCGCGAGCGTGGGCATCGCCGCGCCCGCCGGCAATTGCGTGAACCTCAACGCCAGCTATCCCTGGACCCTGCCCTGCCTGTATTCGATCGAGACCACCACCAATGACGGCCTCACCACGCCGGGCAGTCCTTTTTATACCTACGCCATTTTCGATCCCAGTTATCCCGGCAATGTGCTCAACGAGGGCAACGTCGGCACCAGCTTTGCGGCACCGATCGTCGCCGGGGTCGCGGCCCTGATGGTGCAGGCCAACCCGAATTTCACGGCAGCGCAACTGATCGCGCGGCTGCAGGCGGCCGCCACGCCATTTCCAGTGCCGGCCACCGCTCCGCCCGGCGGCGTCTGCCATGTTGCCGCGCTCACCCAGGACAGCAGCAATAACTACACCGACGTGCAGAATGCCGAATGCCAGTGTACGACCACGACCTGCGGTGCCGGCATGCTGAACGCCACAGCCGCTGTCGGGCTGGCCCTCAATCCGCAAGCCAGCATCATCACCTCCGTCGACACAGCCAGTGTCGGGGAGAGCATTACGCTCGATGGCAGCCAGAGCACCGCAGCCGCCAATCATCTGATCAGCACCTACCACTGGAGTTCGAACCCCGACGTGGGCATCGCCAATGCCGGCAGTGCAACCGCAACGATCATCTTCCCGGCCCTGCGTCCCATCACGGTCACACTGACGGTGACGGACGATGTCGGCCGGCAGGATCAGGCCTCGAAGACCATCAATTCGGTGGCCTTGAGCGCGGGGGGCGGTGCCGGGGTACTGGCGCCCGATGAACTTGCGGCCCTGGCCGGCGCCGCGGCCCTGGCGTTCCTGCGGCGCCGCATCCGAAGCTCTTGATACTGATGGGCCTCAATGCCGCTATGCTACGCGGCCGGCCCGCCCCTGGCGGGACGACCAGACACGACTTAGGAGAGCTGATTTGAGGGTTTCTGCTTGGGCGCCGCTTGGGCGCATCGTTCGCGCCTGCGCCCTGGCCGCACTGACCGCCGCCCTGTCCGCCTGCGGCGGCAGCGGATCGCACACCACGCCCACCGGTCCGGTCGGCACGACCGCGGGCGTCACCTTGAGCAGCTCGACCAACAGCGCCCAGCTGCAGCAGGGCGGCACGCTGGTGCTGACGGCCACGGTCACCAACGACACCAACAGTGCGGGCGTCACCTGGGCCCTGCCGGGCAGCCCGGCACAGGTCGGTGCGCTCTCCAACATCACGACCACTACGGTGACCTATACGGCACCGACGGGCATCAGCGGTACGACGACACCCATTGTCACGGCCACCTCCATTGCGGACACCACGAAGTACGCGAGCGCCACGCTGGTGGTGCTGGGCACGCCGGTCATCGATCCTACGCCTCTGTTCCCGGGCAATGTCAGCAGTGCCTATGCCGCCGGCGTGACGGCTTCCGGCGGACTCGCGCCTTTTACCTGGGCGCTTTCGGCCACCTCCGGCCCACTGCCCGCGGGCATTACGCTGGGCGCCTCCACCACCGCGTTCGTGTTGATCAGCGGTACACCGACGACCGCCGGGAGCTACAACTTCCAGGTCAAGGTCACGGACACCAATAACAACGTCGCAACGGTCGATCTCGCCCTGGTCATCAATCCGGCGGCGGCCTGTCTGCTGACCGGACAATACGCGATGCTTTACTCGGGTTTCTCCAAGGGTCTGCCAGCAGTGGGCGCGGCCAGTTTCAACATTTCCACGGCCGGAACACTGACGGGCTACCAGGACTACACCACGGCAGAAAAGCCCGTGGCGGAGACCATGACGGGCACCTGCACCACGCGCACGGCCAACAACGGCACGCTGACGCTGACCGGCGCCACTTCCTCACCGTCCTACGACTATGCCGTGACGACGGCCCTGACGAGCGGCCGGGTGCAGCTCATCAGCGGCGGCGACACCGAGTCCGGGACGGGGTTGCTCCTGCTGCAAAGTCCTGCCGCATTTAACCTGCCGGCCCTCGCCGGCGACTACGCCTTCGGGGCGCTCGGGGCGGACACGGACAGCAGCCGCATGGGCCTGGCGGGCACCGTTTCGATCGATGCCGGCGGCGCCGTGACGCTCGGCCGGGCCGATTCCAACGGCAGCAGCGCGCTCAGCGCTGCGCCGCTCACCGGGAATCTCGGCACACCCGATGCGAACGGACGCGGCAGCTTCGTCCTCACGAGCGGTACCACGAGTTTTCACCTGGCCTACTACATCGTGGATGCGAACCGGCTGCTGATCGTGAGCGCCGAGTCCAGCTCGACGGCACCGCGGCTGGCCGGGTTCCTCACCCGCCGTTCCGGCAGCTTCGACAACACCAGCCTGTCCGGATCCGGCGTGCTCAGTCTCTGGGGCGGCGCGAACGTGGTCCTTTCGCCCGTATCGGTGCTGGCGCTCGGCCGCTTGTCGAATGCCAACGCCGGCAGCGGCACGATCGATGTGGCGCTGGACACGGCCAACCTGGCCACCGCAACCCTGGAGAAGACCTTCACGGGCGCGACCTATGCCGTGGACAGCGATGGCCACGCGACGCTCAGCTATACCGACGGCACCGTGACACGCCACTTTGTGCTCTACCTCGATGGACCGAACAACGGCTTCGTGGTGGAAAAGGGCGGCACGGCCGGCAGTGCCGGTCTGCTCGAAGCCCAGGTCGCGGGGCCCTATCTTTATACCCTGCCCGGCTGGTTCGTGAGCGGCACCCAGTTCCCCGAGGATGTCGCGCCCCTGCTGATGCTGCCCGCGGTGCACATCGCGGCCGGCACGATCTCCTCCTCCAATGGCAACGGTTTCTTCGCCATCGATGCGGCCACGGGGCGCGGCGTGGGCACCTTCACCGCCACCGGCGGCGGATACGGCGTGTTCACGCTCTATGTGGTCGGGCCGAACAAGGTCGTGACACTGCGGCAGGGCGCGATCAATCGCAGTGCCGTGATCGAATGGCTGGGAAGCTAGCGCAGGCGCAGCAGGATCTTGCCGATGTGCCGGCTGCTTTCCATCAGCCGGTGCGCCGCCGCGACCTCTGAGAGCGGAAAGCTGGCGTGCACGTGGGTGCGCACGCGACCTGCTTCCAGCGCCGGCCAGACCTCGCGCAGCAGCGCGTCTCGAATCGCACTCTTCTCCTGCAGCGTGCGCGGCCGCATGGCCGAGCCGGTGATGACCAGCCGGGTGCGCAGCACCGGCCCGAAGTCCAGCTCGGCGCGAGAACCGTGCTGAAAGCCGATGAACACCAGGCGCCCATCGCGCCTCAACAGGCTTAGGTTTCTGGGGATGTAATCACCGCCGATCATGTCGAGCACCACATCCACGCCTTCGCCGCCGTACAGCTCGCGCACCCGCGCGACGAAATCCTCGGTGCGGTAGTTCACCGCATGCTGGGCACCGAATTCGCGGCAGAAGCGCGCCTTGTCTTCATCCCCGACCGTGACGACGCAGGACGCGCCGCGCAGCTTCGCGAGCGCAATGGCGGCGAGGCCGATGCCACTGGAACCGCCATGCACGAGCAGTCGTTCACCCGCCGCCAGCCGGCCCAGGTCCACCAGGTTCGCCCAGACGGTAAACCAGTTTTCGGGCAGGCAGGCCGCCTGTTCCAGGGACAGGCCCGCGGGCACTGGCAGGGCCTGTCCTACAGGCGTGCGGCAATACTCGGCGTAGCCGCCGCCGGGCGTCAGCGCGCACACCGCGTCGCCCACCTGCCAGCCGCCGACTTCGGTGCCAAGCGCCGCCACGTGTCCCGCGACTTCCAGGCCCATCACCGGCGAAGCATCAGGCGGTGGCGGGTACTTGCCGTCCCGCTGCAGCAGATCAGGGCGATTGACGCCGGCGTAGTCGACCTCGATCAGCAGTTCTCCGGCTCGCGGCACCGGCACCGGCGCCTCGCAGACGCGCAGCGAACCGGCACCACCGCCCGGACCGGCTTCGATCTGCTGCATGGAAACCCCGTTGGGCATAATCCTGGCCGCTCCGGGCGCTACTATACGCGCCGCATGAATCCCCGGTCGGCGGCCGGCGACAATTGGACCGCGCGGAGTGTGGAAACTAGGCTCGATCATCTCAACTTGCGGGAGTTCCTATGCCGCTTTTCCAGCCCGCCCGATCTTCTCACCCCTGGATCGGAGCCGCCGTCCTGGCCTTGCTGCTTGCCGGACTGTGCTCACCGCCCGCTCGCGCATTGGACCTCATCGGTATCTACGCCGGCGGCGCCTTCGGCCAGGCGCAGGTTGAAGCCGGCACGCCCTCCTTTGGCAGTTTCAAGAAGGATCACAGTGCCTACCAGCTGATGGCGGGACTGCGCCCCATCGCGCCGTTTGGGATCGAGCTGGAGTACCTGGATTTTGGTCACCCCAGCGCCGTGGTAGGAGGCTGGCCGACGGACCTCAAGATGAGGGGCACCGCGGCCTTCGCCGTGATGTACCTGCCGCTGCCGGTCCTTGACGTGTATGCAAAGGCGGGCATCGCCCGGCTGGAAAGCCAGCTACGCGTCGTCACCAACATCCCCTGCGCGCCGCCCGGCTGCAATATATTTCGCACCGACAGCACCGATTCGCACTTTGCCGCGGGTGTCGGCGTGCAGGTCAAGCTGGGCTCCTGGACGGTGCGCGGCGAATACGCAGGCTTCAAGGTCGCGGGGGGCACGCCGGGCCTGACCTCGATCGGCCTGATGCGGACCTTCCTGTAGCAGGCGGCCGGTCTACTTCGCCGGCCGGGTGCCCGCCACGAAATCCAGTGCACCGCGCAGCGAGCTCGACATCGCCTCGCCCGCACTTGGCTGCTGCAGCAGCGGCAGGATCTTCTCGCACAATTGCTTGCCGAGCTCCACGCCCCACTGGTCGAAGGCGTTGACGCCCCAGACCAGGCTCTGCACGAAGACTTTGTGCTCGTAGAGCGCCAGCATGCGGCCGAGCGTCGGCGGATCCAGTCGGGGAAACATGATGAGCGTCACCGGCCGGCTGCCGGGATGGATCTTGTGCGGCAGGAGCTCGGCGATGCGAGCGGGAGGCAGACCCTGTTGGCGCAGTGCGGCCTCGACCTGCGCGGCATCCTGGCCGAAGGCGAAGGCTTCAGCCTGTGCCAGCGCATTGGCGATCGCCAGTTCCTGCTGCGACGGGCTGTCGCAGGAGGAGATCACGGGCAGCAGGAAGTCGCAGGCCGCGCGCGCGCTGCCCTGGTGCAGCAGCTGAAAAAAGGAATGCTGCGCATTGCTGCCCGGTTCGCCCCAGATTACGGGGCAAGTGGGCACGGGCGCGCCGCGCCCGTCGAGCCGCACCGACTTGCCGTTGCTCTCCATCTCCAGCTGCTGCAGATAAGCGGGGAGCCGCGAGAGGCGCTGGTCATAGGGCAGCACTGCCAGGGTCGGCAGTCCCAGGAAGTTGACGTTCCAGACACCGAGCAAGCCTGCGAGCACCGGCAGGTTCTGCTCCCAGGGTGCGGAGCGGAAGTGCTGGTCCATCTCGGCCGCGCCTCCCAGCAGCGCTTCAAAGTGCTCACGGCCGATCGATACGGCCAGGGCGACGCCGATGGAAGACCACAACGAATAGCGCCCACCCACCCAGTCCCACATCGTGAAGCGATAGTCGCCATGCACGCCAAACTCATCCATCGCCTTCTGGTTGGTCGACACCGCCGCGAAATGCTGCGGCACGGCCGCGGCGCCCAGCCGCGATCGCAGCCACTCGCGCGCCACCAGCGCGTTGCTGCGCGTCTCGAGGGTCGTAAAGGTCTTCGAGCAGACGATGAACATCGTGCGCGCCGGATCGGCCTGCTGCAGCAGGTCGGCCAGCTGGCAGCCATCGACGTTGGAAACAAAGGCCACCCGCGGGCCGGCCTGCGAATACTGGCGCAGCGCTTCGACCGCCATAGCCGGGCCCAGATCGGAACCACCGATGCCGATGTTGATCACCAGCGCAAAGGCCTGCCCCGCGCTTGATCGGATGCTGCCGTCGCGCACGCGCTCGGCAAAATCCAGCATGCGCGCGCGCTCGGTGCGCACCAGCGCGTCGACATCCACACCCCCCACCATGAGGGCGCTGGGCGCACCACTCCGGCGCAGCGCCGTGTGCAGCACCGCCCTGCCCTCGGTCAGATTGATGGCATCGCCGCGGAACATCGCCTCGATGCGCTCGCGCAGCCGCAGCTGGTCGGCAAGGACACCGAATGCCGCCAGCACCGGCGCATCCACGCGCTGGCGGGAATAATCGAACAACAATCCGGCCGCCTGCACCGAGCAGTGCGAGTAGCGGGCGGCGTCGGCGGCGAACAGTGCACGCGTCGAGGCCATCAGGGGCGCCGCCGCGGTCAGCTGCGCCCAGGCAGCGCAATCAGGACCGGCAGGAAGATTGGTGCTCATGCTGCGCTCCGGAAACAGGGGTGCGCAGCAATTCTATATTGACCCGGGCGCGCCCCGGTCACCGTCGCCCGAGTAAATGTCATTGCACCCAAGCCGCTCAGTTACACTCGACCCCGACCGGCAGGCGTGCGATGACGACCAGCCAGGGCGACAGACGCCTGAGCTGGAGGCCATCCCCGGTCAGACCAAGCTTGCGACCATGTCCAGCCCGCATAATCCCAGTCAAAACCACCTGCTCGCCGCGCTTCCCACGGCCGAATTCGAGCGCTTGTTGCCCAAGTTGGAGCTGGTGCCGATGCAACTTGGCGAACTCCTCTGTGAATCCGGTGTCCGGATGCCGCATGCCTATTTCCCCACGACCGCCATCGTGTCCTTGCATTGCGTCATGGAAAGCGGCGCGTCAGCTGAGGTCGCCGGGGTGGGCGATGAAGGCATGCTCGCCGTGTCACTGTTCATGGGCGGCCAAACCACGCTTACCCGGGCGATCGTGCAGACGGCGGGCCATGGCTACAAGATACAGTCACGGCTGCTGATGGAAGAATTTGATCGCTACGGGCTGCTGCTGCGTCTATTGCTGCGTTATACCCAGGCGCTGCTCACCCAGATGGCACAAACGGCCGCCTGTAATCGCCACCATTCGCTGTTGCAGCAGCTGTGCCGCTGGCTGCTGTTGACTGTTGACCGGTCGCCAACGAACGAATTGATCATGACCCAGGAATTGATCGCCAGCATGCTGGGAGTGCGTCGCGTGGGCGTCACCGAAGCGGCCGGAGCATTGAAGGATCTGGGCGCCATCAGTTATCGCCGCGGCCACATCACGGTGCTGGACCGTTCGCTGTTGAGTGTCCAGGTCTGCGAGTGCTACCAGGTGGTCAAGCGTGAATTCGCCCGCCTGCTCAGCGATGTGCAGCACCGCCAAAGCGCGGCCACGGTTCCGCTCGCAGAAATCAAATAGAGAACGCCGGAGGCGCTATCAACACCCACACTCGCACGCCAGATTCCATCACCGACGTCCGGCGCCAGGAGGCCCTGCTCAAGACGGGGGCCCTGCAGAACGCGATCTTCAACAGTGCCAATTTCTCGATTATCGCCACCGACGCAAAGGGCGTCATCCAGATCTTCAATGTCGGTGCCGAGCGCATGCTGGGCTATTCGGCCGCCGAAGTGCTCAACAGGATCACGCCGGCCGACATTTCTGATCCGCAGGAGGTGATTGCGCGCGCCAAGGCGCTGAGTCTCGAGCGCGGCACCCCGATCACACCCGGATTCGAGGCCCTGGTCTTCAAGGCCTCGCGTGGGATCGAGGATATCTACGAGCTGACCTACTTCCGCAAGGACGGCAGCCGGTTCCCGGCCGTGGTGTCGGTCACAGCGCTCCGTGACGTGCACGACGCCATCATCGGCTATCTGTTGATTGGCACCGACAACACAGCGCGCAAGCGGGCGGAAGAAGCGCTGTTAAAGGCGGGAGCCTTGCAGAACGCGATACTCACCAGTGCCACTTTCTCGATTATCGCCACCGACGAGAAAGGCATCATTCAGTTATTCAATGTTGGTGCCGAACGCATGCTGGGTTATTCGGCTGTTGAGGTCGTCAACAAGATCAACCCCAGTGACATTCATGATCCGCAGGAAGTGATCGTGCGCGCCAAAGAGCTCAGCGCCGAACTCGGCACCCAGATCACCCCCGGCTTCGAAGCGCTGGTCTTCAAGGCCTCGCGCGGGATCGAGGACATTTACGAGCTGACCTATTTCCGCAAGGACGGCAGCCGGTTTCCGGCCGTGGTGTCGGTTACAGCGCTGCGCGACACCCGCGACGCCATCATCGGGTATCTGTTGATTGGCACCGACAATTCCGCGCGCAAGCAGTTCGAATTGGAACTGCACAACGCCATGGCAGTTGCGGAAAAGGCCAACCTGGCGAAAACGGATTTCCTGTCCAACATGAGCCATGAGCTGCGCTCGCCGCTCAATGCAATCCTTGGTTTCGCGCAGTTGCTGGAGTCCGACGCCACGCCGCAAACGCTCACCCAGAAGGAAAGCACCGGGCAGATTCTCCAGGCAGGGTGGTACCTGCTGAATCTCATCAACGAGATTCTCGATCTCGCCTTGGTCGAGTCGGGCAAGCTGTCGCTGTCGCTGGAGCCCATGTCGCTGGGCGAGGTCATGCTCGATTGCCAGACCATGATCGAACCGCAGGCGCAGAAGTACGGCGTCACCATGAGTTTCTGCCAATTGGAGAACCCCTGCTATGTGCTTGCCGATCGGACACGGGTGAAGCAGATTCTCATCAACCTACTGTTCAACGCGATCAAGTACAACCATGCGGGAGGAACGGTCGCCGTGAAATACGCCGTGGCGTCCCCGGGACGAATCCGCATTAGCGTTGCAGACACCGGCCCGGGACTATCTCCGGAAAAGCTGGCGCAGCTTTTCCAGCCGTTCAATCGTCTCGGTCAGGAGGCCGGTGGCGAAGAGGGCACCGGCATCGGCTTGGTGATGACCAAGCGACTGGTTGAACTGATGGGTGGTGTCATTAGCGTGACGAGCGTCAGAGGAGTTGGCAGCGAGTTCCGAGTCGAGCTGCTCCAGGCGGACGCACCACAGCTTGAGCTCGGCGTCACCGACGCTGCGGCGCTGCAGCCAGCGCAGCTGCACAATGACGCCGCACTGCGCACTTTGCTCTATGTCGAGGACAACCCGGCCAATCTGAGGCTGGTCGAACACCTCATCGCGCGCCGCCCGAATATGCGCCTGCTGAGCGCACGCGACGCGACGCTCGGGATCAAGCTGGCGCGCGAGTATCAGCCGGAGGTGATTCTGATGGACATCAATCTGCCGGGAATCAGCGGTATCGGCGCCCTGAAAATCCTGCGCGCGGATCCGCTGACAAGACACATACCCGTCGTTGCCATTAGTGCCAATGCCATGCCCCACGACATTAACAGGGGCTACGAGGCCGGATTCTTTCGCTATCTCACCAAACCCATCAAGGTCGTCGAGTTCATGGCTGCGGTGGACGTGGCACTGCAGGCGTCCAAATCAGCTTCGTCCAATGCAGACCGTAGCAGTGCATATGCCAAGGAGCCGCGCGATGATCAGCAACTCCGACATCCTTAACGCCAAGATTCTGATCGTTGATGATCTGGAAGCCAATGTCCGGCTGCTGGAGAGAATGCTGAGCGGCGCTGGCCATACCTGCATCGCATCCACGCGGGACCCGAATGAAGTCTGCGCGTTGCACCGCAAGAACCGCTACGACCTGATCCTGCTCGACTTGTTGATGCCCGGCATGGACGGGTTTCAGGTCATGGAGGACCTCAAGGGCATCGAGGCCGGCGGCTACCTGCCGATACTGGTGATCAGCGCCCAATCGGGCCACAAGCTGCGTGCCTTGCAGGCTGGCGCCAAAGACTTCATCAGCAAGCCGTTTGATCTGGTTGAAGTCCAGACCCGCATCCGCAACATGCTGGAAGTACGCCTGCTGTACCAGCAGATTGAGCATCACAACGTGCTGCTGGAACGGACGGTGCTGGAGCGGACCGCCGAATTGCGCGCCAGCGAGGAGCGCTTTCACCGCCTGACCGAGCTCTCGTCCGACTGGTACTGGGAACAGGATGTGAACGGGCGCTTCACCCAGGTTTCCGGGCCCGCTCTGGAGATGCTCGGAATTCGCGGCAACGATGCCCCGGACAAAGCAATCGATGTGCAGGGCCCGCGCTGGATTGAGGCCGAGCGGGCTGAACTCGAGGCAAACATCGTCGGCAGGCGCCCGTTCCTGGATTTCCTCTACAGCAGGATCAATGTCGATGGCTCACGGCAATATTTTCAGGTGAGCGGGGAGCCCATCGTCGATGCGTCGGGTTGTTACGCGGGATACCGTGGAATTGGCATGGACGTGACCAAGCGGATGCGCACATAAGAGAAGGCCGTCTCGTGACGGCCTTCTCTTACTGCTTCATCCAGCAATGCCTCATGGCTCAGTCGACGTGCCCGTATCTGGGCGTGCTCGGCGTAATGACGGGAGTCGTAGTGTCGAGGGGAGTCGCGAGCGCCTGGCAGCCGACGACACTGGTGCCAGTCGTCGTCAGGGCAACACTCGCTAGGGCCTGACCGGCCAAGGATCCGCCCGTCAGGGTAATGGATCCGGAGACTTCGTTGCCTGCAACGATGCTTCCCTTAAGGGCCGAATTGGTCATGGTCGCCGCGAGACCGGGCACCCAGAACACGTTACACGGCACTGCGCCGCCGGCCATTTCCACTGAGAAATTGGTGCCGGTAAGGGCGCCATCGATCAGGAGAACCCAGACCCCACTGGAGGGACCGGTAAGGGTCAACAAGCCCGTCTTGGCTACCGCGTCGACACAGTAGACGCCAGGTGCCAGATTGCTGGCCGCGAGGCTTCCCGTGATTGCGGTGCAACCCGCGGACATGGACTGGAACGCCGCGTAGGCACCAGTCAGATCAGCGCGCGCCTGGACTGCGGCCTGGTTTGTCGCCGGAGGCGTGCCGCCTGTAACCAAACAGCCGGTGTTCGTGTAAGCCGCCGTGATGCCGGGGGAGATACCGACGTCGCCGACGATGGAGCCGCCGGTGCAGGTTACAGCCGTGCCGCCCAGGGCTGCGAAATTGGTAAGCGCCCCTGCAGGCACCTGCGCCGATACTGACGAGACGCCGCCAACGAGTAGCGCGGCTGTCGCCAGTACTGACGTGAAGAGATATTTTTGACGATTGATCATGATAATTGATGTCCGTTTTCTATAAGTGAATTGAGGAGGGTTTAAAGTTGTGGCACTGGAAGTGCAGGAGCCGCGACTATCTGCTCTCGTAGCGAGTAGTTCTGTCCGCTCGCGGACCCTCCAGAAAAGAAAAAGGCCGTCTCGCGACGGCCTGTTTGCCCTGTTTTCACTGCCGATCTGGCCTAGAGAGGCCCCGCTGCATAGGCACTCAAGGGCCCCTGACGCGAATAGCTACTACTATAGTGCCAGCACCAGCCGCATGCCGGCCTCGACGTTGCGCAGCGCCTCAGGCGGCAGGCGACCTACGCGCTGCGTCAGGAACCGCTTGTCCACCGCGATGAGCTGCGAAGCGTTTACCACGGAATCGCGCGCCAGACCGCTGGCCTTGCGCGCCAGGCGGATGTTTCCGGGTGCATCGGCCAGACGCAGATTGGCGGTAATGACGGCGCAGATTGTCGTACGGATCGCACTCTCATTGAAATCGTTGGACTGGACAATGAGGACAGGGCGGCGAAATCCGGGAGCCGAGCCAGCAGGATCGGCGAGCGAGGCCCACCAGATCTCGCCACGGCGCATTACCACTTTTCCTTGGGCAGTGACTGTAACTGCAGCTGCTCAAGGAGCGGGTCGAGCGCGGAGTCTTCGGAGTCCTTGCCATAAATAGCGTCCAGTCGCTCGCGTACGCCGATGAATCTCTCGGCTTTGACGAAATCCGAGACGGCATTTGCATACAGTTCGCTGCGCGACCAGCCGCGGCGCTTCGCTAGACGCTCGGCGTCCTCGAATATTGAGTCTGGAATGGAAATGGCGGTCTTCACCCCCTGCAGTATAACTAAAGTTATACCCGACAGGCAAATCCGCCTTCAGCTGCTTATGCGGTAGTAATCGCGAAACCAGTCGACGAAGCGGCGCACGCCCACTTCGATCGGCGTCTCCGGACGGTAACCGATGGCGTCGGCGAGTTCGCTGATATCGGCGAAGGTGTTCGTCACATCACCGGGCTGCAGGGGCCTGAGGATGCGTTCGGCCTTGCGGCCCAGGCTCGCTTCGAGCAGTTCGATGTAGCGCAGCAGCTCGATGGGCCGGTGGCTGCCGATGTTGTAGAGCCGGTAAGGCGCGAAACTCCAGGCGGGGTCTGGCGCCAGGCTGTTCCAGCGATCCTCGGGTGCGGCGATCTTGTCGACGATCCGCACCAGACCCTCGACGATGTCATCCACGTAAGTGAAGTCGCGCTGATGATGACCCTGGTTGTAGATCTCGATCGGCTTGCCATCGACGATCGCGCGTGCGAAGCGGAACAAGGCCATATCGGGACGGCCCCAGGGCCCGTAGACCGTGAAGAAGCGCAGTCCCGTCGTGGGCAGGCCGTATACCGCCGCGTAACTGTGCGCCATGAGCTCGGTGGAGCGCTTGCTCGCGGCGTAGAGCGACAGGGGGTGGGAGGCCCCATCGTGCACGGAGGACGGCAATTTGGTGCTGGCGCCGTAGACCGCACTGCTGGAGGCGTACACCAGATGTTCAACACGGTGCAGACGGCAACCCTCCAGGACGTTGAGCGTGCCCTGCACGTTGCTGGAAATATAACTGTGCGGGTCTTTAAGTGAATGGCGCACGCCGGCCTGCGCACCCAGGTGCACCACCCGCTGGAATTTCTCGCGCGCGAACAGCTGGGCCACGCCCGCCTGGTTGGCCAGGTCGAGCTTCACGAAGCTAAAACCGCGCTGGGTATCGAGCTGCGCCAGCCGCGCACGCTTCAGGTTGACGTCATAGTAGTCGTTGAGATTGTCGAGGCCGATGACCTCGTCACCGCGCGCGAGCAGGCGCTGGGAAGTGAAGTAACCGATGAAGCCCGCGGCACCGGTGACCAGCAGCTTCATGGCCGGCGCCAGAGGCACTGACCGTGGCTTTCCTTGTGCAGCAGATCCTGGAGCTGCTCGTGCGCCGCCCGCTCCTGCGCGCTCGCGGCGCGTACCAGCAGCGGCACGCGATCGGCCGCCTCACTGTCCCCTCCTCGGGGCCCCGCGGCGGCGCGGCCGGCGCCCTGGCGCGCGCCTTCATCGAGGGCCAGGGCGCTCTGGCCGCCGGTCATCGCCAGATAGACGTCGGCCAGGATGCGCGCATCGAGCAGCGCGCCGTGCAGCTCGCGGTGCGAATTGTCGATGCCGTAGCGCTTGCACAGGGAGTCGAGGTTGTTGCGCTGTCCCGGGTGCATCTGGCGCGCGAGCGCCAGGGTATCAAGCACCGGACACAGTTCAGCGAGGCGCACCGGTGCGGAGGCGCCGAGGCGGGCGAATTCGGCGTCGAGAAAGCCCAGGTCGAAGCTGGCATTGTGGATGATCAGTTCCGCACCGGCGACGAACTCGGTGAACTCCGCGGCGATCTCGGCAAAACGCGGTTTGTCGGCGAGATCCTGGAGCGAAATGCCGTGGATCGCGCGGGCCCCTTCGTCCACCTCGCGCTCGGGATTGAGGTAGCGGTGGAAGTGGCGTTCGCTGGCGCGCCGGTTGAGCAGCTCGACGCAACCGATTTCGATGACGCGGTGCCCGCGCGTGACCTCGAGACCGGTGGTTTCGGTGTCCAGTACAACCTGTCGCATCAGCGCGATTCTACCCCAAGGAGTGCGTCGATCGCGGCGTTGGCGAGCTGGTCGCAGCGCTCGTTGCCGCGATTGCCCGAGTGGCCCTTCACCCAATGCCATTCGATCTCGTGACCGGCGGCGAGCGCATCCAGCTCCTCCCACAGATCCTGGTTCTTCACCGGCTTGCGCGCGGCCGTGCGCCAGCCGCGCGCCTTCCAATCCGGCAGCCAGGTGGTGATGCCGAGCTGCACGTACTGCGAATCCGTGTAGAGGCGCGCACGCACATGGCGCTTGAGCGCGCGCAAGCCCTCGATCACCGCGAGCAGTTCCATGCGATTGTTGGTGGTCAAGGGCTGCGCACCCGACAGTTCCCGCTCATGCGAACCGCTGATCAGCAGCGCACCCCAGCCGCCCGGGCCGGGGTTGCCGCGGCAGGCACCGTCGGTATAAATATCGAGCTGTTGCGGCACGGCGCTCATGTGGTCGGGTTCACCAGGCCACCGAGCAGGGCCCGCGTATCGCGCCGGCGCGGGCGGATCGGCGTCAGCGCGTAGACGCGCTTGCGCGCCTTGAGCAGGTACCCGCCCGCAGGCAGGGGATTGATGAGCCCACGGCGCAACATGCCGGGGACGCGGGCCCGGGCGCGCGGCTCGAACGGCAGGGCATACAGGTAGCGGTGCGCGGCGCTCACTTCGTAACCGAGCAGCACCAGCCAGTCGCGCAGGCGCCCTTCCGAGAGCAGGCGGCTAAAGCCCGGCGGAAATCCGGTCCGGCTCGCCGCGGCGCGCAATCCCCACAGGCTCCAGGGATTAAAACCGAGCACGATCAGGTGCCCCTCGCCCAGCAGCACACGGTCCGCCTCCCGCAACACCGCCTGAGGGTCCGCTTCGATCTCCAGGCAATGCGGCAGGAGGATGGCATCGATCGTGCCACTGGCGATCGGGAGCGATGCCGGTCGCGCAATGATATCGGGCCCTTCCCCGCCATGGCCTTCCGGTCCGATGAGGCAATGGTGTCGGGTGCGGCTCGCGCGCAGCAGTTCCCGTCCCCGGCCCCATGCGCCCAACTGCAGCAGCTCGAGGCCGAACACGTCATCCATCGCGTTGGCCAGCAGCTGCGCTTCGACGAGCGCAACGGCCCGCCCGAGCGCCCCCGCCTGCCAGTTGGCCAATCCCGGGGAGTATTCGGCCGTGCGCATCGAGACTGTGATCCCCTGCCCAAAAACGCTAGCAATTATGTGAACTTACGGGTTAAATAGGTCAGCCGGATCACATTAGTATCCGGCGCCCATACCGTAACATGTTATCGGCCCGGCACTGGGATGGAACAATTTGTCTAAGCCGATTCGACCCCTCGATACTGCGCTGGCTGCTGTGCTCGCGCTCCTGGCACTGGGCGGCTGTGCCCATCAGCCTCGCGCGCCCGAAGAGCGATTCCCGGTCACGGTCACGGTGCTGCCCAGCCCGCCGCTCGAAGAAGCGGCCCCGCCCGATCTGACCCCTGAGGCAACCCTTCCCCCTCTGCCTGAAGAAGCGGCCGCGGCGGTGCAGCCGGTCGACCCGCCGACCATCAGTGATCACTCGCTGGTGGCGCCGCCGCCTCCCGACCTGTTCGTGCGGTTGCGGGCCGGGTTCAAGCTCGAGGATGCCGACGAGACCATCGTCGATCGCGAACTCAACTGGTACGCCAACCACCCGGATTACCTGGAGCGCACCTGGACCCGCTCCGAGCCATACCTGCACTATATCGTCGAGCAGCTCAACGCCCGCTCGATGCCGCTGGAGCTGGCCCTGCTGCCGGTGGTCGAGAGCGCCTTCGAACCCTATGCCTACTCGCGGGCGCGCGCCTCGGGCCTGTGGCAATTCATCCCCGGCACCGGCTCCCTCTACGGCCTGAAGCAGGACTGGTGGTATGACGGCCGCCGCGACGTGGCGGCTTCGACGCGCGCCGCGCTCGATTACCTGCAGGCCCTGCACGATGACCTCGATGGCGACTGGCTGCTGGCCATCGCGGCCTACAACTGCGGCGAAGGCAATGTGCAGCGGGCGGTGAACCGGAATCTGCGCGCAGGCCGCCCCACGGATTTCTGGCATCTTAAACTGCCGCACGAGACGCGCTCCTACGTGCCCAAGCTCCTGGCGATGCGCCGCATCGTGGCCGACCCGGCCGCTTATGGCCTGGAGTTCAGCCAGATCTCGGACGAGCCCTATTTCGCGCAGGTGGCCACCGGCGGACAGATCGATCTGCAGGTGGTCGCCGAGATCGCCGGCATCAGCAAGGACGATCTCTACGCGCTCAATCCGGCCTTCCATCGCTGGGCGACTGATCCGACCGGGCCTTACAGCCTGCTGGTCCCGGTCGAGGCCGCCGATGGCCTGGAGCAGACGCTGCTCAGCCTCACGCCCGAGCAGCGCATGCGCGTCGCCCGCTACCAGGTGAACCACGGCGACACGATCGCCTCGATCGCCACGCAATACTCGACCACCCCGGAATTGCTGCGGCATCTGAACAACATGGACAGCAAGGAAAAGCTGGTCATCGGCTCCGAGCTGCTGGTTCCATCGGCCACGATCGAGCTGCCGGAGAAGGCCATGCGCGCCGCGGCGCTGGTCGATCGTCCGGGCCGGATGGGCGGGCGTCGCGGCTCACGCCACGGCCTGCACGTCGTGCGTCGCGGCGATACGCTCTACGGCATCGCTCACCGCCTGGGGACCGATGTCGCGACGCTCGCGCGCCTGAACAACATGGATGTCGGCGATCCGATCCGTGCCGGCCAGCGTCTCGTGGTCTCGAGCCGGGCACCGCGTGCCGAAGCGGCCGGATCGCGCAGCAACGCCAACAGCGCCAGCCCAGGGGCCCGCCAGGTCACCTACACGGTGCGCCGGGGCGACACCCTCTATAGCATCGCACGCCTGCTGCAGGTCACGGTGCGCGACCTGCTGGGCTGGAACGGCATCTCCACGAATGGGGCGATCCGCCCCGGGCAAAAACTGGTGGCCTTCGTCAACGGGCGCGGCTGACGGATGGGGATCCTGGAGGGGAAGCGGGCGCTGATCGTCGGCGTCGCAACCGACCGTTCGATCGCCTGGGGCATTGCCCAGGCCATGCACGCCCACGGCGCACAGCTGGCCTTCACCTACGCCAACGACCGGTTTCGCGAGCGGGTCGAGCCGCTGGCGCAATCGCTGGGCGAACGCCTCACCATGCCCCTCGACGTCACGGTCGATGAGCAGATCGAGGCGATGGCCGCGCGGCTCACACAGGAATGGGGGCAGCTCGACATTCTCGTGCACGCCGTCGCCTTTGCACCGCGCGAGGCCATCGACGGGAGCTTCACCGCCAACACCTCGCGCGAGGCGTTCCGCATCGCCCACGATATTTCCAGCTACAGCTTCACGGCCCTGGCCCGCGCGACCGCCCCGCTGATGGCGGGCCGCCCCGGCGCTATGCTGACGCTCTCCTACCTCGGCGCCGTGCGCTCGATTCCGAACTACAACGTCATGGGACTGGCCAAGGCGAGCCTCGAGGCCAACGTGCGCTTTCTCGCCGCCGACCTGGGCCCCCGGGACATCCGCGTCAATGGCATCTCGGCCGGGCCGATCAAGACGCTCTCGGGCGCCGGCGTCGGTGGATTTCGCAAGATGCTCGGCTATGTCGCCCGGGTCGCGCCGCTGCGCCGCAACGTCTCCATCGAGGACGTTGGCAATGCCGCCACGTTCCTGTGCTCCGGCATGGCCGCCGGTGTCACCGGCGAGATCCTCTACGTCGACAGCGGGTTCAGCACGGTGGGCATGAGCTTCGCCGACGAGGCCGGGACCGAATAGCACGGCACGGCGGGCAGCATGGCCACAGTAAGAGTGGGGCTGGCAACCGGCATGGCGGCGCTGGTGCTCGTAGGCCTCGCTTCACTCCTCTCGGTGCTGTACATCAGCCTCGGGGCCGTCGTCCAGAAAAGCCACGAGACGCTTTTCCTGGAAAAGGTGCACACCTTTGCGCGCCTGATCGCCGAGCAGCTTGAGGTGGCGCGAGTCGCCGAGTCACGCACACTCGAACTCGAACTGCTTGATACGGTCATTCTGAATGGCGACGGCGTCTACGCCGAGCTGATCGGGCCGGGCGTACAGCTGCGCAGCGCACTGGGTCCGAGCGGAATCCGCTTTCCCGAAGTCGAAGACGTGGTCTTTGCGCAAAATGATGACGGCATCTTCTTCACCAGAAGATCGGTCGTCCGGCCTGGGGGCACGCTGCAGCTGCGCCTGGGGTTCGACGAGCGGCTGACCGAGGCCACGTTCGGCAAGGCGAAACGCCAGATGCTGTGGATCCTGTCCACCGGCCTGGGCCTCTCGGCATTCGCCGCGTCGATATCCGGGTACCTGCTGGCGCGCTCGCTGCGTCGCCTGCAGGCGGCGGCGCGACGCATCACGAGCGGGGACTATGCCAGCGAACTGCGCCTGCCGACCCCGGTGCGCGAAGTGCACGAGCTGTCGGTCGGGCTGGACCGCATGCGCGCCGAGCTGGTCGGCGCGAACGAGCAGCTGCGCACGCAGATCCGGGAAAAAGAGCTGATCGAGGAACGACGGGTCGGCCTGGAGCGCCAGCTGCGGCACCAGCAGCGCGTGGAGATCGTGGGCACCCTGGCCGGTGGCATCGCCCACGAGTTCAACAACGTGCTGGTGCCGATCACGCTCCTGAGCGAGCTGGTCCTCAAGCGCCTGCCCGAAGGAGATGAATCCCGCGCCGATGTGACGACCATACTCACCGCCGCGCGCCGCGCCCGCGCCCTGGTCAAGCAGATTCTCGCCTTCAGCCGCGACATCAGCGACCTGGCGATGGAGCGCGTTGATTTGCGGTCGGTGGCCGAAGAGGCGCTGCGCCTGCTGCGCCCCCTAATCTCCCCCAATTGCAAGATTGATGGACGCTATGAACCCGGCGGCTCCGCGGTCCAGGCCGATCGCGGACTGGTGCTGCAGCTGGTCATGAACCTGTGCAAGAACGCGTATCAGTCGATTGGCGCAGCCCCGGGCGCGATCACCGTGAGCGTCGCGGATGTCGAGCTGCGGGACGCCGAACGCGCGGGCCTTGCGCCCGGGCGCTACGTGATGCTCGCCGTTCGCGATACCGGCACAGGCATGGATCCGGCCACCGCGGCACGCATCTTCGAGCCGTTTTTTACGACCCGCCCGGTCGGAGAGGGCACGGGACTGGGTCTGTCCGTGGTCCAGGGCATCACCGAGAGCCTGGGTGCCCGCATCTTCGTCGAGAGTGCCATCGGCAGCGGCAGCACCTTCAGCGTTTTCTTTCCGGCCCTGCCCGCGCTGACATAACACAAGACGTCTTGCCGGCCTAAGCGCGGGACCGCCGACCCGGCCGCTCGCAGCGCCAGCATTGCCAATACCGGCTTGACCGCGTCCGTCACGCAGTTGCGCCTTGCCGCCACTACGGCCACGGACGAGAGCGCGGCAGACGAACGGGCGCTGCTGCCTCATACCCTTGAAATGAAGCGACCGCGGCGCATGGACGGTCGCATGCGCAATGCGTGGGTAACTGAGCGTGACTTCCGCCCCGTGCAGGGCCTGATGGTTCCCTTCGTGTACGAGACGCCCGTGGACAACGGCACGCAGTCCCACAAGATGTTCTTTGACACCTTTACCGTGAATCACCCCATCGAGGACTCGCGCTTCACGACGCCGCAGCCGATCGTCACGGCGCCTACCGCCGCGGCCCCGCCACGCTACAATGGGCCCACTCGCTAACACAGCAAACGTGGACCTCACTCAGGCAGCGATCGTGGCCGTAAAGTTGCAAGGGCGCACGGTGGCATCGCGCGAGCGGCGCAAGTTGCGCCGCAATGCCCGGCCGCAGCTGTGGCCCGACCGGCGCGGCCACCATGGGGCCGCACGCTGCCGCATCGTGCTGGTGGACGACCACGTCGTGGTGCGCGACGGGATCGGCGCGCTGCTCGCGCTGGAGCCTGACCTCGAGATCGTGGGCAGCGCCGGAGATGTGGGCGCGGCCCTCGCCCTGGTGCGCTCGGTCAAGCCTGCCCTCGTGATCTGCGACCTGAATCTGCCGGGCATCTCCGGCAGCCAGGCCGTGCAGGCCATCCGCAAGGGGGCGCCCGATGCCACCCTCCTGGTGCTTTCCGGGCACGACTCGCTTGAATATGTGCGCGCCGCCTTCATCGGAGGCGCCATCGGCTATGTGTGCAAGGACTCACCGCGTTCCGAGTTGCTGCGGGCCGGGCGGCGGCCGGACGGCGCACCGTCTGTGGCAATGTCTGGGAGGCGGTGATCGGCGACTGGCTCGAGCACTGCACGCCTCCGGAGGCGATGGTGAATCCCGATCTGGACAGCGAAGCCTGCCGCGTGCTGCGCTATATTGCCCTCGGCGTGCCCACCTGGCGCATCGCGCAGGACGCTGGACGAGGTCTGAAGGCGGTGGAGAAGTACCGCACCACGCTGATGCGCCGCCTGGGACTGAGGAGCGCCGCGGCGGTCACGCGCTTTGCGGTGGAGCATCGCCTGGTAAGCAGCCTGGAGTTGGATCACATGCTGGAGGTACGCGAGGCATGAAGCATCTGCTGATCATCGACGATGAACCCTTCGTCCGCGATGCGCTTAAACGCGTGCTCGAGAGTGACGCGGTGATCGTAAACACCGCCCCCGACGCGGACGCGGCGCTCATCCAGCTGCGCAGCCAGCCCACGGATCTGGTGATCGTCGATGTCATCATGCCCGGCACCGACGGCGTGGAACTGATCCGGAGGCTCCGGGCCGAATACCCCTCGGTGCGCATCGTCGCCATCTCCGGTGGTGGCAATTTTGAGCTCGCCGGCTACCGGCCCGAAGCGGTATCGACGCGTGCCTACCTGGCCGCCGCCACCAAGGCCGGAGCGGACGCCTCGCTGGCCAAGCCCTTCGACACCGCGGACCTCGAGGCCGTCATCCGGCCGCTGCTCGACGGGCTGGCGCCGGGCGCGCGGCACTGAAGCTGCAGAGCGCTGCATGAACGATGAGGCGGCCCCGGCCCGAATTCGCGTGCTGATCGTGGACCACCACGCCATGGTGCGCAGCGGCCTGCAGGCCGCCCTCTCCTCCGAGCCGGGCATCGAGGTCGTCGGCGCGACCGACAACGTGGAGGAAGCGCTGGTGTTCGCCGCGCAGGCCGATCCAGGGCTCGTGGTGACCGAGTTGCAGCTCGGCGGACGCTCCGCGATGGACCTGCTGGCCGCGCTGCGCAAGGCCGGATCGAGGGCGCGCCTGCTGGTGCTCACGAGCGAGACGAGCGAGGCACACCTGCGCCTCGCCATGTCGGCCGGCGCCCACGCCTATCTGCTGAAGGAAGACGGCTACTCGGAATTGCTCGAGGCCCTGCGGGTCGTCCATTCCGGGCGGCGATTCTTCAGCGACACGGTGGAATCGACCATCCTGCGCCAATATGCGGAACGATGCGCGGTGCGCTTCTCCAAGAGCGCCGCGCTCATCACCCCGCGCCAGCGCGAAGTGCTGGCGCGAATCGGCCAGGGGCAGACCAACAAGGTCATCGCCAATGCCTTGCGCCTGTCCGTGAAGACGGTGGAAAAGCACCGCTCCAACCTGATGCGCAAGCTGGGCCTGCACAACACGGCGGGAGTCACCGTGTATGCGATCCGTCAGGGTCTCGTCAACCAGGACACAGGTGCCATCACCCGCGCGGGCGCCGGCGCGGGGAAGAACTGATCGGGCGAGCCTGCGCGCATGAATGCGCTCGCGACCGCATTGGAATCGCATCGTGGCGGCGCGGCCCTGGATCTGCTGGTGGCGCTGCTGGTCGGCTTCCTGATCGGCCTGGAACGCGAACGGAGCGATTCGCTCCAGCCGCCCCGGCGGTTCGCCGGCGTGCGCACCTTTTCGCTGCTGGCACTCGCCGGAGCGGTCCCGGCGCTGATGCTCGCACCCTGGGGGATCGTACCCCTGATCGTCAGCTTCCTGGCCGTCGCCTCGCTCGCCCTCATCGCCTACTGGCGCGGCTCCGCGGCCGGTGCGCCGGGCTCGACGACGGAAATGGCCGCCCTGGTGACCTTCCTGCTCGGCGCGCTGGCCGGTTCCGGACAACCGCTGCTCGCGGCCTGCGCCGGGATTGCCGTCACCACGCTGCTGACCGCCAAGGCACAGCTCGAGCGCTTTTCGCGAGCGCTGAGTGCTCAGGAACTGAACGCGGTGCTGGAGCTCGGCGTGATCACCTGCATCGTGCTGCCGCTCCTGCCCGACCGCGGCTATGGTCCGTGGGGCGCCTGGAATCCGTTCGACATCTGGCTCGTGGTCATCCTGGTCTCGGCCTTCTCCTTTGTCGGGTTCATCGCCTCGCGCCTGCTCGGGGAGCGGCGTGGCCTGCTGGTCGCCGGGCTGGGCGGCGCGCTGGTATCGAGCACGGCCGTGACGGTGGCGATGGCGCAGCGGAGCCGCGCCGAACCGGCACTCGAGCGCAGTGCCGCCATGGCTGCCGCACTCGCCTCGGCCGTCATGGCCTTGCGTGTCACGGTACTGGCCGCGGCCGCCGGCGCCGGCATTCTGCCGCGACTCCTGCCCGCCGTCGGGGCGATGGCGGTGATCAGCCTGCTGGCCGCCTGGGCGATCGGGCGGCGGCGCGACGCTGAGAGCGGCGCGCTCAGGCCCGCCGTCGCCAGCAATCCATTCAGCCTGTGGGCCGCGCTCAGCTTCGCGCTGCTGTTTGCCCTCGTGCTGCTGCTCGTGCCGGCCGCGCGCGCCTGGTTGGGCGCGGCCGGAAGCTTTGCCGTAGCGAGCATCGCCTCCCTGGTGGACGTCGATGCCATGACCATCGCCATCAGTCGCGGTGGGCCAACCGTGGGCGGCTGGCGCGATCCGGCCGCCGCGGTCAGCGCCGGGGTCGCGGTGAATACGCTGGTCAAGACCGCGATAGTCGCCGTCGTCGGCCGCGGCCGCTTCCGCGCGGCGGTCGTCTCCAGCCTGCTGCTGGCCGCCCTCGCCTGCCTCGCGCTCGCGGCCCTGGTCTACTTCTGGCCCTTCGCGCCCGCCTGAAGCGCCTCAGGGGGCATTGACGATCTGGCCGCGCAACTCACCCGTGACGTGCGCAGCCGAAATCACGTTTGCGTACCACATCCCATTGTTGTAGTCGGTGACGTTCTGGGCCATGAGCGTCACGCCGTTTGCAAAGTAGTGATTGGGATCCAGCCCATCCACCACCAGGGGCGCCAGCTGCACGCCGATCGCCCCCACAGCGCCGGTATCCAGCTCGGCCATCGTGGCGCTGATGCCGCTCACATTGACATGCACGGATGCCATCATCCCGGTGCTGTTCACCGTGACCGCGACCATCCCGCTGGCGGCGCTCACCACCGCGGGCACTTCCTCCGCACCCGTCAGCGCCGCGACCTTGATGCTGAATCCGGTGGGCAGGAGTTGTGCGCGCAGCTCACCGTTCGGGTTGGCGGCCGAGCGCACCAGCACGTAAAGTTTCCCGGCGGCGAGATCGGCGCGCTGGCCGGCATCGAGGGTGGTGGATGCGGGCACGTCCCACTGATTTGCGACGGTGCCATCCGCAGTCAAGGCGAACACCGCGGCGCTGCTGGAGCCGGCGTAGGCATCGCCGAACTCCACGGCCGTGGGCGTGATGCCGGCGAGCGTCACGCTCCCGGTGGTGCTGCCGTTGGCATAGTTGACCGTAAAGCTGCCGCTACCGGTCGCGGCCGTCGTCACGGCCGGGAACAGCAGGCCGGAAGTCAGCGTCACTGGATAGGTCCCGGCGTTGTTGACCGTGAGAGTCACGCTGGCTGAGGTGGCCGTCTGGCCCACCGAATCCATGACCGTGGCACTGATCATGTGGGCACCATCGGCCACCGAGCTCGAATCCCAACTGTAGCCGTAGGGCGCGGTGGTATCGGCGGCGCCGACAGCGGTGCCGTCGACCTTGAATTGCACACTCGTCACGGTATAGGTACCGGCCGCCATGGCCGTCGCCGCGAGCGCGACCGTGCCGCTCACTGTGCCCGCGGTGGTCGTCATCGTCACCGTCGGTGCGCAGGAGCCATACGCGCCGCAACCACCACCCCCGCCGCCCCCGCCGCCGTAGCCGCCGCCACAGGCCGCCAGCAGCGTGGCGCACAGCGCTACCGTCCAGGGAGTCAATTGCCGGAGTCGTCGCGTGAAGATCATGGGTGCATTCCTCGGCCAGTGTAAAACGTGTTCGCGAGGTAGGTACCGTCGCTGTCCGTGATGGTTCACGGGAGGCGGTTGTATACAATCCCGGAGCCATGGCATCGCAATGCGGCATTGTCCTGTCCATCCTGCTCCTCTGGGGCAGCGCCACCGCAGCGGATGCCGCAGTGGGCGGCCTGCTCGGCGTGACGAGCGATTACGTCCTGCGTGGGGTCTCGCAAAGCGATGGCGACCCGGCGGCGCAGGGCGAAGCGCATTACCGCTTCGCACCCGGCTGGTCGGCGGGCCTGTGGGCATCGCAGGTTCGACTGCGCCCCGGGCACGTCACGGCGGAGCTCGATGCCTACCTGCAATGGCGCGCCACGCTGAGCGAGAGCTTCGACCTGAGCGCGACCGCCACGCACTACAGCTATCCGGGCGATCCGCGACCCATCGGCTACGCCTACGACGAGCTGGGCCTGTCCCTGTCGTGGCGCGATGCGCTCATCCTCGCCGCCAGCTGGACACCGGCGCTGAACCTCTACTCCTACACCGATGGGCTCGCCCGGGACCACGGCGTGCTCAGCTATGAAGCCTCTGTGCACCGGAGCCTGCGCTCACACTTCGATCTCAGTGCCGGCGCGGGCTACTACGACCCGCCGGGGCTGGAATATGCCGCCTACGCCTACGGAAATGCGCAGCTCGCGTGGCATTATGGTCACTGGCGCGCCAGCCTGGCCTGGATCTGGGTGCAGAATGCCGACCATCGCCAGTACACGCCCGGACCCGCGGGCGGACCGCTGGCAGCCTCGATTGCCTGGGCGTTCTAGTGAACCGGATCGGCCTGTCCGGGGCACCTACCGGTGAAACAGAGGACATGCCCGATGGTCGCCCCCTCCAGCCAGCAGCAACAAAGTCGTGAAGACAGCGATCGGCGATTGCTGCAGCTGGTGGCCGCGGGTGATCGGGAAGCGTTCCGCGAGCTGTACGTTGTCTATCACCGGCGCCTGGCCCGCTTCCTGGTGCGCCTGACACGGCGCTACGAGGTGGCCGAGGAAATCATCAATGACACGCTCTGGGTGGTGTGGCGCAAGGCCGGTGATTTCCGGGGCGAATCGCGCATCTCGACCTGGATCATGGGCATTGCCTACCGGCGCGCGCTCAAGACCCTGCGCGCCCGCGGCCACCAGCTGTACGAGGCGGTGCCCATCGAGAACGAGACGCTGGTCGCGCCCGATGAGATGGCGGATGCCGAAACCGGTGAGTGGATCCTCTCGGCGATGCAACAGCTGCCGCTGGAGCAGCGACTGTCGCTGGAATACGCCTATGGCTATGGCCATTCCTGCGAGGAGATCGCGAAGATCATGGATTGCCCCGCCAACACCGTCAAAACGCGGCTGTTCCACGCGCGCGCCAAGCTACGCGCCCTGTTGCCCCAACTCGCAGGCCTGGAGCCCTGAGCCATGAATGAACACGCGCGCGCTGTGGAGTTGCTCACCTGGAAGGTCAACGGGCGCCTGGCCGGCGCCGAGGTCGACTGGCTCGAGGCGCACCTGGAAGGCTGCAGCGACTGCCGGCGCGAACTGGCGGCACAGCGGGCCATCCGGGACGCCATCGCCCGGGAGCCCACGGTCGAATTCGCCCCGCAGGCCTCCTTTAACCGCCTGTGGGCGCGCATCGAACAGGACAGCCGCGAGGCCCTGCCGCCGGCGCTGGCCCCCACGGTTGCCGCCAGGCGCGGGCGCCGCAGGCACTGGGCGGCAGGCCGGTGGACGCGTGCGGCGCTGGCCGCACAGGCCGTGCTAATCGCCCTGCTCGGAGGCGCGCTGTGGCGCGGCGCGCCAGAGAGCCGGGCCCCGGACTACCGCACGGTGACCGATGAGGCGCCGGGCGTGCCGGCCGGACAACCGGTCATCAAGGCGATCTTTGACGATCGGGTACGACTCGGCGACGTCCAGGACATCCTGGCCGGTGCCGGCCTGGCCGTGGCTTCGGGCCCTTCCGCCGCGGGCGTCTACACCCTGGTGGCCGTGGACGGGAAAGCCGCGCCCCTCACGCCCTCGACGATCGCGCGCCTGCGTGCCGATCCACGGGTGCGCTTCGCCGAAGCCGGCGCGCGCTGACCATGCGGCCCGGGACTGCAGCTTGCCGCGCGGCCCTGATCGGCTCCCTGGCCTTGAGCGCACTCACGTGGCTGACCGGCTGCGCCGCCACGACCTCGCGCCCCGAGAGCCTGCGCGAAACAGCGCGGCTGGACACGTCACGGTTCATACTCATCGCCGTACCCAATGATGTCGCACCGGTGCGCCTGCACATGGGCAGCACCTCCTTCGAGTACGGGGCTCAACAGGCCTATGGGGTGAGCGACGGCGCCCGGCGCGCCATGCGCTCGATCGCGTCGCGCTACCACCTGCAATTCGCGCAGTCCTGGCCGATCGACCTGCTGCACCTGCATTGCGCCATCTTCGCGCTCCCCGACGGGACCACGCGCGAGGAGCTGCTGGTGCAGCTGCAGAAAGACAAACGCGTGGCCCTGGCCGAGGCCCTGCACGACTACGACGTGCTGACGACCAGCGACTCCTATGCCGCCGTACAGACCAGCAACCAGCGCATGGCCGTGGAGCAGGCGCATCTGATTTCCCGCGGCCGCGGCGTGCGCATCGCGCTCATCGACACCGGACTCGCGAGCGATCATCCGGAGCTGCGTGGACGCGTCGAAGCGCAGCGCAATTTTGTCGACGACGACACCCGGCGCTTTCAGCACGACCGTCACGGGACCGCGATCGCGGGCGTGATTGCGGCCAATGCCGGCAACGGCCAGGGCATCAGCGGCATCGCCCCCGAATCGCGGCTGCTCGCGCTCAAGGCCTGCTGGCAGCTGCAGGAGGGCGCCGATGCGGCGCGCTGCAATTCCTTCACACTCGCCAAGGCGCTGGCCAGCGCCGTGGAGCTCAAGGCGAGGATCATCAACCTCAGCCTGACCGGACCGCCGGACCCACTGCTCGAAGCCCTCGCGCTCGAGGCCATGCGCGCCGGCATCATCATCGTCGGACCGGGCAGCGCCTCGCCCTCCTTCCCGGGGAGCCTGCGCAATGTGCTGGGCGTGGCGCGCTCAGAGGACACCTCGGTCCCCGCCGGCGTGCTGCAGGCTCCGGGGCGCGAAGTGCTGTCGCTGGCTCCGGGCGGCGGCTACGATTTCTTTTCGGGCAGCTCGATCGCCACTGGTGAGATCACCGGCATCGCGGCCCTGCTGCTGGCGCGTAATTCCGGCCTCGATGCCAGCCAGATGCACCGCATCCTCGAGGCTGCCAGTGAAACGCGCGCCACACCTGCCGGCGAAACGCGCTCGGTCAATGCCTGCCGGGCCGTGGCCAGTCTCGGGCGCGGCGCCGATTGTGTGCCGACCGCGGCGACCGTGAGCAATAACACACCGTAGCGCCCGGGAGGCGCGCTCTGCACGCCGGGTGCTCCCCGATCCTCGCGCGATTGACCGGCGCAGGGGCCATTGCTACAAATTGCCTAACGACTGTAAAGGACTATATTTAGTCCTCAGCGCATAGTCGGAGCAATCGTGCGTTATTCCGTTCGTATCAAGCCGATTAGTTACCTGAAGGCCAATGCCGCCGAGGTTCTTCAGGAATTGGCGGCACAGCGCGAGCCGCTGGTCATTACGCAGAATGGCGAAGCCAAAGCGGTAATCCAGGACGTGGCCTCCTACGAGGAGACCCAGGAGACACTGGCGTTTCTCAAGATTCTGGCGCTGGGCAACCAACAGGTCGCACAAGGTCGAGTTAAGCCCCTAGCCGAAGTCGTAAAGAAGTTGCGAAATCAAGCGTCGGAAGATTGATGGCATTCGAAGTCGTTCTGACCGAAGACGCAGAGCGCGACCTTGATGAACTGTTCACCTACATTGCGACGCACGATTCACGGAGCAATGCGCAATACGTCCTCACCCGTATAGTTGAGATCGCAGGCGGTCTGGCGACGGCACCGGACCGGGGCTCACAACCCAAGGAGCTCAGGACCCTGGGAGACAGAGACTATCGGCAGATCTTTTTCAAACCGTATCGCCTGATCTATCGCGTAATAGGGCGGCAAGGGGCCCTCTACCATCATTTCCGATGGACGGCGCGACATGCAGTCTCTTTTGGCGCACCGACTTCTTCGCGGCTAAGCGGGCACCGCTCAGTTGAAAATCGCGAGGTTCTTCCTGATCTTCGCGTTGCGCTGCATCTCGGCCAGGTAGGCCGCGAATTCCGCCTCGCGGTGATGCTGGTTGAAGCTGCCCATCAGCTGCTGGTCGCTGACGGCATTGGCGCCGGGAGCGCCCGGCTTGACGGACAGGACCGCGAGTATCGCCGCACCGCCGGCATCCATGGCGATGGCCTCGTAAGTGCTCTTGCCCGCCGCTGGTGCGGCGAGGGCGAAGGCCGCGTCGCGGACCTGCGCCGGCGGCTGCGGGTCGCCGCGCCCCAGGAACGCCGCCGGGGTTGCCGTAATCTTGAGCTGCTTCGCCACCTCATCCAGGCTGGCACCGGCGATCAGCTCCTTCACGGCCGATTCCGCCGCGGCGCGCGCGTCGCGCGTGCCCTCTTCCTTGCGCACCGCCGCCTCGACGTCGGCGCGCACCGTGGCGAGCGCCCGCGCCTGCGGCTTGTGGTGCTCGAGCACCTTGACGATCACCATGCGATCGTCGGCGAGCGCCACCGGGCCACCGATGCGCTGGTCCTTGAGCACCGTGTCGCTGAACACCAGGCTGGTCAGCTCGGCATTGGAGCCCAGCGCACCGCCGCCCGCATGCGTGTATTCCGGCACTTCACCGACGGTGAGGCCAAACTCCTGGGCCAGCGCACTGAGGTCCGCGCCAACGGAGGACTCGAGCTTCTGCTGCACCCGCTCCTGCCGGTCGCCAAAGACATCCGAGGCCCGCTCGCGCCGGTAATCGCCCTCGATCTGGCTGCGTGCGTCGCTTAAGGTCCGGGCACGCTCGGGCTGCACTTCCTCGAGCTTGATGATGTGGTAGCCGAACTGCGTCTTCACCGGCTCGCTGATCTCCCCGGCCTTCATCGCGAACAGCTTGTCCGAGAAGGCCTGCACGTAGGCGCCGCGCAGGGCCCAGCCCAGATCGCCGCCTTCGCGGGCGGAGCCCGGGTCCTGGGAAAGCTTCTTTGCCAGCGCCCCAAAGTCACCGCCGGCGCGCGCCTCCTTCAGCACCTGCTGCGCCTTGGCGAGCGCGGCGGCGTCGGCCGCGGCATCCTTCGCGCCGCCCACCGTGATGAGAATATGGCGCGCGTGGCGCTTTTCCGCCTGGACGTAGCGGCTCTGGTTCTGCTGGTACCAGGCCGTGAGCTCCGCCGGATCGACCGTGAGCGCCGCCGCGATCGTATCCAGCCGCAGCTCGGCGTACTGCAGGTGCACCGACTCCGGGGTCAGGTAGTCCTCGGCGTGCGCCTCATACCAGGCCTTGGCGCGCGCGTCGTCGATTTTCACGGCGGCGCTATAGCTGGCCAGCGGCAGGATCGCGTAGCGCACTTCGCGCTGCTCATTCTCGAGCGCAAAGGCACGGGCGATCTCCGCCTGGGTCATGAAATCGCCGATCTGCAGGCTCTGCTCGAGCTGCCCCACCTGCAGCGAGTTGCGCAGCTGCTTCTCATAGCCCGCGGGCGTCATGCCGATCTGCGCCAGCATGCCCTTGGCCGCCGTCGCATCGAACTTGCCGCCGACCTGGAAGGCCGACTCGCGCTGGTAAGCCATCACGACCGCCTGGTCATCCACGCGGAAGCCGCGCTCGGTGGCGCGCTGGCGCACCAGCGTCTCGCGCACGTACTGATCGAGCAGCTGCTCCTGGAGCTTGGTGCGCATGGCCGGCGGAATGTCGGCCTTGAGCTGTTGCTGGTACTTGGACTGCTGCTCCTGCCAGGCGTTCTGCACCTGGTTGGCGGGCACCTCCTCGCCGTTGACCTTGAGCGCATAGCTGGGCGTGCCGAAGCTCAGGTCCACGATGCCGTAGGCGCCCCATAGGGCAAAGACCAGGATCAGGAGCCCCAGCAGCAGGAACGCCAGCCATCGCTGGCCTTTCAGTGTGTCACCGATGTTTTGCAGCATATTTCACGAATGGCGGAGCGGACGGGACTCGAACCCGCGACCCCCGGCGTGACAGGCCGGTATTCTAACCAACTGAACTACCGCTCCGCAGTGAGTGGTGGGTGCTGAGGGGATCGAACCCACGACATTCGCCTTGTAAGGGCGACGCTCTACCAGCTGAGCTAAGCACCCGTATTTTAGCGCGTCAAGAGGGCCCAGCCCCTCTCCAAAAAGGCGCCGCATTCTAAGGGATTGATCCGTCTTACGCCAGCGGCCATAAAGCCTGGCACGAATGCCTATCGGCTGGCAGGGTCACTCTCGGGAACGTTCAACCTTGACGTCGAACGACTCCTCCCAATCGAGCTTGCCCATGAGTTCCGAGAGATCTTTCTGCCTGTGGCGCGCGATGTATTCCTGGAGTGCGCGGGTCACGGCCGCCTTCCTGGTGCGCTCGCCGCCGACTTTCACAGCTTGATCCACGAGCCCAGGATCGACCGAAAGATTGATCTCCATGCCTTAGGACCTCACACGAGGCGCCCTCAGTGCGCCTGCACCGTCTTGGGCCCACGCCCCTTGCCGCGACGCCCCGGCTTGACGACCACCGCTTCCACCGGCGGGGCGACGCGCGGTACGGGCCGCGCGGTGAGCGCCACTTCCAGCACTTCATCGATCCAGCGCACCGGGCGGATATCGAGCTTGCCCTTGATGTTATCGGGGATCTCCACCAAATCCTTGCGGTTTTCCTCCGGAATCATCACCAGGGCGATGCCGCCGCGCTGTGCCGCGAGGAGCTTCTCCTTCAGGCCGCCGATCGGGAGCACCTCCCCGCGCAGCGTGATTTCGCCCGTCATGGCGACATCCGAGCGCACCGGGATGCGCGTCAGAGCGGAGACCAGGGCGGTGCACATGCCGATGCCGGCACTGGGCCCGTCCTTGGGCGTCGCGCCTTCGGGCATGTGCAAGTGCACGTCGATCTTCTGGTAGAAATCCGGGTCGAGGCCGAGCACTTCGGCGCGGGAACGCACCACCGACATCGCGGCCTGGATCGACTCCTGCATCACTTCGCCCAGCTGGCCGGTGTGCATGAGCTTGCCCTTGCCGGACACCACGGCCGCCTCGATCGTCAGCAGTTCCCCGCCGACCTCGGTCCAGGCCAGTCCCGTAACCTGACCGATGCGGTTCTGGTCCTCGGCCTTGCCGTAGCGGTGGCGGCGCACACCCAGGAACTTGTCGAGGTTGCGCGGCGTAATGGCCACGCGCTTTTCATCGCCCTTGGCCAATAGCAGCTGCTTGACCGCCTTGCGGCTGATCTTGGCGATCTCGCGCTCGAGATTGCGGACCCCCGCCTCGCGGGTGTAGTAGCGCACGATATCGAGCAGCGCCGGATCGGAAATCTTCAGCTCCCCGGCCTTGAGCCCGTTCTGCTTGACCTGCTTGGGCACCAGGTAGCGCCGGCCGATGTTGAGTTTTTCATCCTCGGTGTAGCCGGGCAGCCGGATCACTTCCATGCGATCGAGGAGCGGGGGCGGAATGTTCAGCGAATTGGCCGTGCACACGAACATCACTTCCGACAGGTCGAAATCGACCTCGAGGTAATGATCGGAAAAGGCGACGTTCTGCTCCGGATCGAGCACCTCAAGCAGCGCCGAGGAAGGATCGCCGCGGAAATCCATGGCCATCTTGTCCACTTCGTCGAGCAGGAACAGCGGATTGTGGACCCCCGCCTTGGCCATGTTCTGCACGATCTTGCCGGGCATCGAACCGATGTAGGTGCGCCGGTGTCCGCGGATTTCCGCCTCATCGCGCACCCCGCCCAAGGACATGCGCACGAACTTGCGGTTGGTGGCGCGCGCCAGGGACTGGCCCAGCGAGGTCTTGCCCACACCCGGCGGGCCGACGAGGCAGAGGATCGGTCCCTTGATCTTCTCGACCCGCTGCAGCACCGCCAAATACTCGACGATGCGTTCCTTGACCTTGTCCAGCCCGTAGTGATCCTCGTCCAGGACCTTCTGGGCGTTGGCGATATCCTTGAGCAGGCGCGTGCGCTTCTTCCACGGCACCTTGATGAGCCAGTCGACGTAGTTGCGCACTACGGTGGCTTCCGCCGACATCGGCGACATCATCTTGAGCTTGTTGATCTCGGCGGTGGCCTTCTCGCGCGCCTCCTTGCTCATCCCGGCCTTGGCGACCTTCTGCTCGAGTTCCGCGATCTCATTGGTGCCGTCTTCCATGTCGCCGAGTTCTTTCTGGATGGCCTTCATCTGCTCATTCAGGTAGTACTCGCGCTGGCTCTTCTCCATCTGCGACTTGACGCGCCCGCGGATCCGCTTCTCGATCTGCAGGACATCCATCTCCCCTTCGATGGCGACCAGCACATGCTCGAGGCGCCGGCGCACATCGAGGATCTCCAGCACCTTCTGCTTCTCGCCCAGCTTGAGGGCCATGTGCGCCGCGACCGTGTCGGCCAGGCGCCCGGGCTGCTCGATGCCAGCGAGGGCCGTGAGGACCTCGGGCGGCACCTTCTTGTTGAGCTTGACGTACTGCTCGAACTGCGAGACCACCGAGCGCACCAGCACGTCCATTTCGCGCTCGTCGTACTGATCGGCGTCCTCTTCGATCGAGATGGTGGCGGCGTAGTAATTCTGCGGGCCCTCCGCCCCCGGAGCGCCGGTGATGAGGGCCACGTGCAGCACCCGGGCCCGATCGACGCCCTCGACCAGCACCTTGACGGTGCCATCGGGGAGCTTCAGCAGCTGCAGGATCGTCGCCACGGTGCCGAAGGCGTGCAGGTCCTCGATCTTCGGGTCGTCGATGTCCGCCTGCTTCTGCGCCACCAGCATGATGCGCTTGTCGGCGCGCACCGCGGCCTCGAGGGCCTGGATGGACTTCTCGCGGCCCACGAACAGCGGGATCACCATGTGCGGATACACGACCACGTCGCGCAGCGGCAGCACGGGAATCTGGGTGACGGGGAGGAGCGAGGTGGATTCGGCTTCTTGGCTCACGGTATACCCTTTACATCGCGGCTCGCGGTGGGGAGCGCGGCCCTTGCGCTACAGTTGGGGCAGGCCCTGACGATTGCAATGGCTCCGTGCCGCCACGGCCGCCCGACCTGCACCGCCTCAGGCGTGGCCACCGCCGCCGGCCCTGCGGGGCTCCTCGACGGGCGCCGGACGCCCTTCCTCGGTGCGATAGACGATGTAGGGTTTGGTCGTGCCCTCGATCACGGCCTCGTCGACCACGACCTTGACGACGTTGCGGAGCGAGGGCAGCTCGTACATGGTGTCGAGCAGCACGTTCTCCAGGATGGTGCGCAGGCCGCGCGCGCCGGTCTTGCGCTGCATGGCCCGGTGCGACACCGCGCGCAGGGCCTCCTCGCGGAACTCGAGTTCCGAGCCCTCCATATCGAAGAGCTTGCGGTACTGCTTGGTGAGCGCATTGCGCGGCTCGGTGAGGATGATCATCAGCGCGGCTTCATCCAGCTCATCGAGGGTCGCCACCACCGGGAGCCGTCCGACGAACTCGGGGATCAGGCCGTACTTGATCAGGTCCTCGGGCTCGACCTCGTGGAACAGGTCCGAGCCGTGCGGTTTCTGGTGGATGCTGCGCACCTCGGAAGTGAAGCCGATGCCGCTCTTCTGCGTCCGGTTCAGGATGATCTTTTCCAGGCCCGCGAAGGCCCCGCCGCAGACGAACAGGATGTTCGAAGTGTCGACCTGCAGGAACTCCTGCTGGGGATGCTTGCGCCCGCCCTGGGGCGGGACGGAAGCGATCGTGCCCTCGATCAGCTTCAGCAGCGCCTGCTGCACGCCCTCCCCCGACACATCGCGGGTGATCGAGGGGTTGTCGCTCTTGCGCGAAATCTTGTCGATCTCATCGATGTAGACGATACCGGTCTGCGCCTTCTCGACGTCGTAATCGCACTTCTGCAGGAGCTTTTGGATGATGTTCTCGACGTCCTCGCCCACGTAGCCGGCCTCGGTCAGGGTGGTGGCATCGGCGATGGTGAAGGGCACGTTGAGGAGCCGCGCCAGGGTCTCGGCCAGCAGCGTCTTGCCGCAGCCGGTCGGGCCGATCAGCAGGATGTTGCTCTTGGCCAGCTCGACGTCGTCCTTGGTCTTGGTCGCGCTGCGGGTCTGCAGGCGCTTGTAGTGGTTGTAGACCGCTACCGAGAGCACCTTCTTGGCGCGCTCCTGCCCGATGACGTACTCATCGAGGACTTTCTTGATCTCGTGGGGCTTGGGGAGCTTGTCGCGGGCCTTGTCGGCGCGATCCTCGAGCTCTTCCCGGATTATGTCATTGCACAGTTCGACGCATTCGTCGCAGACGAACACCGAGGGGCCGGCGATAAGCTTGCGGACCTCGTGCTGGCTCTTGCCGCAGAAAGAGCAGTACAGCAGCTTCCCATCGTCTGTCCGGCTTCGGGCGTCATCGCTCACCTTGGGATCACCTCAAGCCTATTGGACAGGCAAAGGGGGCTGAAAATCCACCGCTCGGGCCTTTATATAACACGCCCAAAGCCGCGGGCGCAAAGAACTGCGTCTTACCTAAGGCCTTGTAATGCATGATTTTTGGGGCTCCGCCCGGCTCAGGCCGTGGCCGCAGGCGCGCCATCGGGGCGCTTCTCGAGCACCTTGTCGACCAGCCCATAGGCCTTGGCCGCCTCGGCGTTCATGAAGTTGTCCCGGTCGCTGTCGGTCTTGACGCGCTCGATGGTCTGGCCCGTGTGGAGCGCCAGGATGCGGTTCAGGCGCTCCTTGGTGTCCATGACATCGCGGGCGTGGATGTCGATATCGCTCGCCTGGCCCTGGAAGCCCGCGGAGGGCTGGTGAATCATGATCTTGGAGTTCGGCAGCGAATGGCGCTTGCCGGCGGCGCCACCCGCGAGCAGCACCGCGCCCATGGAGGCGGCCAGTCCGACACAGATGGTGCTGACGTCGGGCTTGACGAACTGCATGGTGTCGTAGATGGCGAGTCCCGCGCTCACCGAGCCGCCGGGTGAATTGATGTACAGCGCAATGTCCTTGTCCGGATTGTCGGATTCGAGGAACAGGAGCTGGGCGACGACCAGATTGGCCATGTAGTCCTCGACCGGCCCGACGATGAACACCACCCGCTCCTTGAGCAGGCGCGAATAGATGTCGTAGGAACGCTCACCGCGCGCCGTCTGCTCCACGACGATCGGCACCAGGCCCAGGGCTCGCTCTTTCATCCGCGTGTTTCCTCGTTGGGACCGGCCTTGAAGCCGGTCAGGTCCGAAAAGCTGTAGGCCTTGTCGACCGACTGCGCCTTGGACTGTATCCAATCCAGGGCCTGGTCTTCCAGAACGGCCGTCTCAAGTTGCGCCATGGCCTCGCGGCTCTGCAGGTACTGGCGGCGCAGGGCGGCCGGGTCGGGGTGCGAGGCGACCACCGCATCGAGGCGCTGCTCCACCCGGCCCCGATCGACGCGGATCCCGTTGGCCCGCACGATCTCCCCGATGATCAGGCCGAGGGCCACGCGCTTGCGCGCCGGCTCCTCATAGGGCTCGCGTGGCGGCAACTGCTCGACCTTCTGCACCCCCATGCGGCGCAGCACCTGCACCTGCAGATCGCGGATCTGCTCCTCGACGAGCACCCGGGGGAGCGGGAGCGGATTGCCCTTGTGGAGCGCGTCAAGCAGCTGATCGCGCATGCGCTGCTGGGCGACCTGCGTCACTTCGCGTTCCATGCTGGTGCGCACCTGGGCCCGAAACTCGGGGACGCCGCCCTCCGCCACGCCAAAGTCGCGCAGGAAGGCTTCATCCAGCTCCGGCAGGCTCTGCGATTCGACGCGCTTGGGCCAGAGCTTGAAGAGCGCGTTCTTGCCCGCGACAGCCTTGGCGCCGTAGTCGTCCGGAAAACGCGCCGGCACTTCTTTTTCCTCGCCAGGCTGCATCCCGCGCAGCGCCGCGTCGAGCTCAGGTAAAACGGTGCCCGCGCCAAGCACCACCTTCAGCTCATCGATCTCACCGCCCGGAAAAATCTCCCCGTCGATGCGCCCTTCCAGGGCCACGGTCACCCGATCGTTGGCCTCGGCCGCACGCTCCACCACGGTGAAGATGGGCTTCTGGCGGCGCAGGCTCTCGAGCATGGCATCGACGTCCGCCTCGCTGACCTCGACCACCGGGCGCTCGATAGACAGCCCCTCAAAGGGCTGGAGCACGATCTCGGGCAGCACTTCGAACACCGCCGCGTAGCGCAGGGCCGCACCCGGGGCGACTTGCAGGGGCTCGATGCGCGGGTCGCCGGCGGGGCGGAGCTTTTCCTGGTTGACCGCCTCGGCAAAGCTCTTCTGCATCAGATCGGTCACGGCCTCGTGATGCACCTGGCCGCCGTACTGCTTGCGCACCACCGGCAGCGGCACCTTCCCCGGCCGGAACCCTTTCAGGCGCGCGGTGCGGGCCAGGTCCTTGAGGCGCTGCTCCACCCGGTGCGTGACCAGCTCGCCCGGCACGGTCACCTCCAGGCGCCGCTCCAGGCCATTTGATGCAACTAGGGAAACCTGCATGTTCAAGACAAACCTCGAAAGCTGGTGCGAAAGAAGAGACTCGAACTCTCACGGGTTGCCCCACTGGCTCCTAAGGCCAGCGCGTCTACCAATTCCGCCACTTTCGCCCCGCGGCAGACCAGACACCGACAAGCCGGGCCAACTCGTGATTATAGCGGAGGGCTGCCCGCGGGGCGGGCAGATGCGATGGGGCCAGTTCCTACCGTCCCCGTGTGCAGCCGCTCCACCGCCTGCTCCACCGCGGCGCTCAGGCCCGGCTCGCGGAAGAAGACCCCGCGGATCTGGATGGAGCCCGCCAGGGCGTCGATGAAGGCCGCCACCGCCTCAGGATCCGGCGGCGTGGCGTGGCGCCAGAACTCATCCAGGGACTCCTGGTAGCTCAATCCGGGGATGTCGTAGATCGCCTGGCCCAGTGTTTTCACCGGGCAACCCAGCTTAAGGGCCTGCAGCCCCGCGCTGCTGTTCACCGTCACCATGCCCTCAGCCGCGCGCAGCATCTCATCCAGATCGCCCCCATCGAGGTAGTCCACCCGCTCGCCCACGCCGGACGCGGCCGCCAGCCTGCGGACGATGGCTGGCCAGCGCCGCAAGCCCGGATCCCAGGGATGGGCCTTCACCACCAGGCGCATGCCCGGCGTGCTGTGGGCGGCAAAGGAGCGGATGACGGCCTGGAGCGGCTCGAGCAGGCTCGCAAAGGGCGAATAGGAAATGATCTGGAAATCGTGTTCCAGCTGCAACGGCAGCACGAAATACTTCGCCTCACCGCCAAGCAGCGCGGCCATCTGCCGCCGCGCCCGGTGAGCCGTTAAACGGGCCGCCAGCAATCGCCCGCCGATGGCCGGAAAATAGAGGATCGGGTGCGGGCGCCGATCGCTCCGCTGATAGTTCGGGTACAGCCACCAAAACAGCACGGTGCTGAAACTGTAACGCAGGTCACCGAGCGCCATCCCCACCGCACTATCCGAATAGCGCGGGGCCAGATCGGACTTTGGCGCCAGGGCGGCAAGCCGGCGCACCTCGTCCATCCGGCGGGGAAAGCGCGAGTTGCCACTCATGCCGTCGCGCTCAAGCGTGATCCAGTCCGGCCGCAGATAACCGAAGTCCGTGACCGTGACGCGAATGCCGCGCGCCTGTGCGGCGGCGATGGCCTCCTGGTGGTAACGCCGCTGCTCGCCGAGCAGCACGAGATCGGTCACACCTTCCCGCATCAGAAACGCGTCGATGTACGCCGGCCAGTCGGCGAGGCTCCCGCGGTAGTTCACGGCCCGGCGCCCGCCCCAGAACAGCCGATCGCCCATGCAGAAATTGACGCCGGTCGTGCGGCAGCCGTGCGCCTCAAGTCCGGCGGCAATCCGCCTGAAAAACGGTGAGGGCATGCCCTGCAGGAAAAGAAAATGCAAGGCGCGCACAGCGGCCCCGCTCACTCAGCGGCTCGCCCGGGCGGCCAGAAAACTGCGTGCCGAGCGCTCCATCCCCTCCTCGAAGCCGATGCGGCCGACGAGGCCGCTGTCCGCGCGGATCCGCACCGCGCTGTGTCCGCAGCTGCGCCCGAACTGGCGCACCAGCAGCCGGTGCAGGAGCGGCTCGCGCCTCGGCAGGACAATACGGTAGAAGGCCTCGCAAAGGCGTGCGAAGAACTCAGCGGCGCCGAAGGGCAGGTCCAGCACCCGGCCGCGACCGTTGATTCCCCGGCGCAGCGCGCGGACAAATTCGGCCCAGCTCAGATCGTAAGCGTCGCGGACGTTGTAGACACGGCCGACGGCCTGCTCGGCGCCCGCCGCCCACAGCACATAGTCGAGCAGATTGTCGATGTAGATCATCCCTGCGTTCACCTGCCCGCCGTCCACCGTCAGCATCAGACCGGAGGCCAGGGCCTCGCCGATGCGCGACACGAACTGCCCGCCGGGACCGAAGACATTGGCGGGCCGCAGGATCGTATAGGGGATCGATGCCTCTGCGCAGCGCTCGGCGACCAGCTGTTCTCCCTGCCACTTGCTGCGCCCGTAGCCAAACTCCCCGCCATCGGGCCGTGCCGCTTCGTCGCAGGGCTGGAGCGGGAAACCATAGACATCCACGCTGGAGAAATGCACCAGGCGCGGCAGTCGTGGATTCTCGCGGGCGATGGCGTCGAGCAGATGGGCCACGCCGGTCACGTTGTCGCGTTGGTAGGCGTCCCACGTGTCCCAGGTGCGCACGTTGGCGGCACAGTGGAAGATCACATCCACACCGCGCACCGCTTCACCGACTCCGGCAGCCACACTCAGATCTGCCGTGACGACCTCGCAGCCCTGATGCAGCGCGGGCGGCAGGGGCTGATTGTTTTTCACCAGCAGCCTGACTTGCCAGCCCTCAGCCAGCAGGCGCTGCGCCAGATGCCCGCCGATGAATCCGGCCGCGCCCGTCACCAGCGCCCTGCCATGGGCTAACATGCGCGGGCTTGAAGATAGAAGTTTATGACCGCATCGGCGAGGTCCCGCAGGAGCGCTGGGACGCGCTGCTGGAAGGCCGCTCCCTGACCTTTTCGCACGCCTTCTGGGAGCTCCTCGAGCGATCCGGGATGGACAATTTCCGCTGCCGCCATGTATTGCTCAGTCATGATTCCGGCCAGGCCTGCGCCCTGGCGACGGTCTACTCCACCACCACCGATATCGCCATTTTCGCCCCGCCGTGGCTGCGCGGGCTGCTGGTGTCCATCCGCCGCATATTCCCCCATTTCCTCAAGCTCCGCATGCTCGAATGCGGCACGCCGGTCACGCTCAACAGCCCGCCCTTCGTAGTGGCCGAGGGCGCCGACACTCACGAGGTCATCGCAGCGTTGCACCAATGGCTGCACGCCACGGCGCGAACCGAGGGGCATTGGGTCATCGTCGTACGCGACTTCGAACCCGATGCCGCACCGCTCCTCGCCCACTTCGTGGCGCTGGGCTACCACACGGCTGGAGGTCTGCCCAACGCCTATCTCGATATCGCCTGGTCCACCTGGGAAGACTATCTCGCCTCGATGCAGAGTTATTATCGCAGCAAACTGCTCAAGCGCCTGCGCACCGCCGAAGAAGCGCGGATGCGCCATGAACTGGTGGAGGAATTCGCGGGGCTGGCGGACACGCTGTTCCGCCAATGGCTGGTGGTGCACGAGAGTGCCGTTGAATTCCAGCGCGAAGTACTCACGCCCGGCTTCTACCGCGAATTGGCCGAACGCATGGGCAAGCGCTCCAAGGTGCTGCTCTTCTATAGTGGTGATCAGCTGATCGGCCACGCCCTGCTATTGCACGACGGGGACCTGCTGCGCTGGCTGTATTTTGGCCGTAACCAGGCGGCCAACGACGGCCTGTACCTCTACGCGGGGAACGCGGTCATCGACACCGCGATCCGCCTGCGCGTCAAACGCCTGGAAATGGGCCTGACGACCTACCCGATCAAGCAGGATCTTGGCGCGCGACTGGCGCCGATCCAGCTGGCGCTGCGCTCGCCCTCGCGATTCATCCATCTGTTCGTTGGAACCGTCTACAGGCTACTCAACCGTACACCGCGCATGCGCAATAAGCGCATTTTCAAAGCCTTATCCTAACCACAGTATAAAACACCTTCGTGCGATCATCGCTCCATACCTAGCGGTGCCGGGTCATGCGTCCACTCATGGCAGGAAGCAGTCGGCTTAACACTTCGCTACATGGGTGACTTCGCCAAGCGCATATTTCCCACAGTCAATTGTTGGAACCATGTTTCACGCATTTAGTATCTCGATGAGCTTCCCGGAATCGCGCAACGCCGTAACCAAGGCATGACCACCGACATCAACTTCATGGACACACACATTAGGGCAATCGGCCAGATAGTGAGCATGAATCATATCCAGTCTGTCGTCTCGCGCGACGTAGATGCGTGCTGCCAAAGTAGGGTGCGAACCGAGAACTATTTGTCTTAGATCCAAAGTCTCTTTGCCGGTCAAACTCCGATGTAGTTGGTTCATTTGCACGGGCCAGCGATTGTCGCCATGTGTGGCTCTCAGTTCAGGGCTGATAAAGGTCTGCGGCGCGAAAGCGATTGCGCTCCCGTGACGAGTGCGTGCGCAAAATAGCAAGGCCGCGAACCCCCCCATTGAGTTTCCAACAAAGCGAACCTTCGTGGCCTGCACTCGTTTAATAACGGAAACGAGATATGCGTCAATATCTGAAAGGCTTTGGCCAAGCTCCGGAATACCATGCTGGTACCAGGCTTGCGCAAGATCACGCAGAAAGACTTTATTGGCGTCCAGGACGCTCGCGGACCGGTAAAATTCGTATGGCGGCATTCCAACGCCGCCTTGAATGCCTCCGAAAATGAAGTACAGGCACTTCGATTCGGGAACGAAAGCGGTGGTAATTGAATCTGCCATTCCCGATTCAGGACCGATAGCCAGCTCAGCGCACTCCGGCGATCCAGCGCACGAATACACGGTAGATCCCCCACCACCACGGCTCGCGCCCGCCAGTGCTGCGCCGCCAGGCGAGCAGTGATTCGACCGCCTCCTCCGGGCTGATCAGGCGGGAACCATCGCGGCTCAGGTAAAGCGGATAGGCGATCAAGACTCCGGCCACCAAATCATCCAGTTTCAGGTGGCGACCGCGCCGCGTGTGGGGCAGGAATTCGTGCGTCAGTCCCCAGCCGGCATAAAAGGGCTGCCCATAGCAGCTCACGGGCTTGCCGCGGAGCAGCGCCTCAAAGCCGGCGAGGGATGTCAGCACATGCACTTCGTCGACTTCCGCGATCAGGTCCGCCATGACCGCATCAACGACAATTTCATTGCACCAGCGCGGCGCCTGATCCTCGCCCTTACCCGGCAGGCGCAAGCGTGCCACCACATCCGGATGGGGCTTGTAGACCAGGTAGGCATCCCGGTGCCGCTCGCGCACCGCGCGCAGCAGGCCCATATTGCTCTTTTCACCGGGACAGCCAAAGGCGATCGAGGCGTCAGTCTCCACCTGCCCCGCCACCAGAATCACACGCCGATTGTTGTGCGGCCGCTGCCAGCGCCGCTGGCCCACGTTGTACTTGGTGAGACCGCCCGCGACGATGCGCGCCCGCAATGCCGCGGCGCGCTCGCGCTCCTCGCGCGTAAACCGATGCGTGGCCAGCAGAGTCTCGAGTTCGCTCGGCCGCGTGGCATCGTAATAGATACCGGTGCGATCGGTGACCCAGGACAGCGGCCGGACAATATCCGCGCCCAGACCCACCGAACGGAGAAACCCGTCCTCCAGCCGAATCACCGTGCTGTCTGGCGCGGCCGCCGGCGGGAGCGGTGAGGTGCCCCACAGGAGCAGTGCGGCACCGGGTGGCGCCGCCCGACCCTTCGGCACAAAGACGATGCTCCTTCCGGGGAAACACTGCCGGATAATCGGGCGCTTCCAGCGCGGAAATCCACAGGCGTGCAGCACAGCGGGCAAATCGCCGTAGCGCTCCGCGCTCGCCACCGTGTCAGTCATGCCCACCGATGTGCTCGATCAAGTCTTCCACCACCGAAAAATGACTCTCCCAGCTCGGAGCCTGGAACCGGCCCAGGCGCTCCACCTGCGCCCGGCGCCGCCGACTGTCCGGCCTGGCATAGTCCAGCACCGCCGCCTTCCAGCCAGCACCGTCGAGCGGATCTAGATAGTCCGGGATTTCATCGGCAATTTCCCGAAACACGGCCAGATCGCTCGCAATCACCGGCACGCCGGCCGTCAGCGCCTCCGGCAGCGGCATCCCGTAGCCCTCGACAAAAGAAGGAAAGAGCAGCGCCTGCGCATGGTGCAGCCAGGTCGCCAGCCTGGCGTCGCTGCACTTGGGCTCTTCGATCACCAGCCCACGCAAGGACTCGCAGCGCTCCAACAGATCGGTGACCTGCTCGCACTCCCAGCCACGCTGGCCGATGAGCACCAGGCGTGGTGCCGCCTGCCCCAGTTCATCCGCCAGCTGCCGCCACAGATGCAGCAGCATCCAGTGATTCTTGCGCGGCTCGATGGTGCCGAGGACGACGAAGTACCGGGCCTCCAGGGGTCGCTCGCTTGCGGGCAACGGCAATCGCATTGGCGCGAGCGGCACCACCTCGCAGCGCGGCAAGCGCAACGCGTGGGCCGCAGCGTGGGCTTCCAGTGCCCGAAGCGTTGAGCGTGAATTGACGATGATCGCGGAGCCGGCGGACAGCATGGTGTGCAGGCGCCGATGGTGGCTGTCGGCCTCCCCGGGGCGGCTGTACTCGGGATGAGTGATGGGGATCAGATCGTGGAGGAAAAACACCGCCCGCAGCTGACGATGGCGGATGCGCACAGCGTAGTCGGCTCGCTCCAGCCCGCTGTGCCCGGTATTCAGCAGCACTCGCGCATCGGTGGGGCGCCAGTTGAGCGCAAAGCCGCTGCCCACGGACCAGCGGATCACGCGGCCAGATTCCTTGCCAGGATCGAGCAGCGTATCGAACATGCGTGCGGAATCGGACGCCCCAAGGACGACCCAGCGCCCGCCGTAGCGCACCAGCGCGCGGGCGCGGCGGAAATGCCTCACGTACTCCAGGCTCACCCGGTCTACGCCCGTAGGCAATCGACCAGCGAGCAGGCGCCCGCAGAGCCGGGTCACATCTATCAGGGGCACGATCTTTCTATTTACGCCAGGCAGCTACGATGTTGTGCAGGTCATCGGGATGGAGATGATACCCCGCCAGAAAGTTGTACCCGCAGGCAAAGATCAGAACAACGCCGCTCAACGAGTAGGCGAAGGCGGTTAACAAGTCGAGGACACCCAACAGGAGTGGAATGAGCGTGACGGCAACGGACTGACTGATGGGCACTCCCCGTGAGCGGAGCGAGAAATACATCACCGCGCCGATGAGCAATGCCCTGAAACACCGGGAAAAGATCCCCACTGACGTCGCCCCTGGTCTTTCTTGGTAAAGATGCTGGTCGTCCAATGGACCTTGTAGTGAGGTATGTGACTTAACCATATGACTTACGAGGCATTTATTCTGTCAGATGCGGTCAGAATTGGAGGTTCTTAAATACAGCGATGGTGTACACCGAGGAGGTCAGGACATTCAGGAATTTGAACAGGTCCGCCGCCCCGGCGTTGGCCACATAAATGACGTCCTTGTCGCGCACCGGGAAATCCTGCGCCACCAGAAAGGTCGCGGGGTCCTTCAGGTCAGCCTGATAGACAACCGGCACCCTGCCCTCGGGCGTGCGTGGCAAGCCTTTGCCTCCATCAGGCAAGGCCGCTGGGTTCTCAAAACGGAAAATGAACACGCCCCGCGCATCGGCGCGTGTATCAACGAGGCCACCCATGCGACCCATGGCCTGCGCCAGACTGATGCCCTGGGCCTCAAAATTGATCTCATCATTCCTCCCGCTCGCGCCCAGCGCGGTGAAGCTGTTCGACTGGAACAGTGCAGTCATCACATCGCCGGGCTGCAGTACTACATTCTGCTTTGGATCGCGGATCACCCTGGCAAGCGGCATTCCCAGAACGTCGCCGCCACGGGTAAGTTGGATCGAAGTCTTGTCAACTGGATTGCGCGTACCACCGGCGGCGGCTAGGGCGTCGAGCACGCGCTCGCCCTTGGCCGTAAGCGGCATGCGTAAGCTCTGGCCCACTTCTCCGACCACCGTAACGTTCGAAGTTGCGTTGTGCGTCACCCGTACCAGGACCTGCGGCTGATTGGCCTTGCCCTGCAGGCAAGTCACGATATCCGCTTGAATCTGCTGCGAAGAACGGCCGGCGACCGGCACGGACCCGCAAAACGGCACACTGATCGTCCCATCCTGCGCAACCATCTGCTCGGGGATAGTGGTTTGCCGCGATGTTCCAAGCGTGCCGCCGGCATCAATCGCCAGGGTGCCAAACAGCACGGCTGGCGGCGCCTCCCACACGGACACTTCCAGCACATCGCCCGCGCCGACAATGAAACCGACAGGCGCCTTGTCGCCAAAGGCCGTCGAAAACTGGTCGTGATCCCCGGCATCCACGACCCGCCGCGCCACGGCGTCGGAAATCGTGACGACCTGGATCGAGGCTTGGATGTTCGATACGCCGCTGCTGACCTTTGCCCGCGTCGGGCCAGAAGCGGCGAGCCAGCCTGGATTGCTTACGCAGCCGCTCAGCACGGCGACAATTGCGACCATGCCCGGGGCAAAGCGGAAAAGCCGTCGAAAATATAATCCGGTTACTTTCTGCATGCGAGTTCGCCCAGATTCCTTGCCCCTTCCAGAAATACCCGGCACGTTAGCCTTGCCCCGTCTGCGTAAGGACAGTGTTCTCGTGCAATTTACCGGAGACCCCGTACCCGAGGCTGGATAACATCTCGGACAACGAATTCGATTCGGGTAGCGTTTCTAAAATCAGAATGGGCTTGCAGCGTATAATCGTCTGCATCGCGCCTGCTAGCACATGTTGTTCAAATCCCTCTACATCTAGCTGAATAATTGACACCGCTCTTTCTGGAGGAATCACGCTGTCTAACTCTACAATATCGACTTCTTTGAATTGATCGCCATTACTCTTGCGGCTGCCTGATACCAATCGACTTCCTCCTCCTAATGCTCGGCCATTGTCATCAACAACCTTCATGGAGAGAACACCATTCCGCGATCCCAGTCCGACGTTTCTTAAATCAACGTTTTTCAAGCCGTTAATTTCGATTGTGACGATTGCACAACGGTAATTTTCCGGATTTGGCTCAAATGCCCACAACTTGGCCAGGGGATGGCACGCTCGAGATAATGCTGGGATAAAGTCCCCAAAATAAGTACCCGCATGGACGATGTCGCCATCGCCGCAATGGGCGACCATGAACTCAAGGGTATCCGGCTCCCAAACGTCTCCGGACAGTATTTTTCGCGCAGCCGGCCGATTTTCTGAAGACGTTGGGACACAAAACCCGCCATGCCTGTTATAGGAAACGCAACACTTCAACACGCCCACGTCGTTGGCAATGAGGGGATCCAATAGATTTTTCCTGGTCGCTCCCACTTAGTTCTCCCCTGATCCCATTCACATTAAAGCGGACATTGCCGTTTTCCGCCAGTTGGCGTCAACGGCATTATCAAAGTTCACGGCTTGGCGCATCGATGGCTCCGTTTGATGCGATCAGATGAAACTCATCTGCTCGGGCGATCCGCACCGCGGCAGCTGCAGCATTGGGGCAACGAGCACTGCATTCCTTAGGGAGTAACGACATCCCTAAATTTCCCGGGCGGCACATTGCGCCGGTGTAGATATTGAGCCGCCTTTCCCGTGACGCGCAAATACCAGTGGTCGGGTAGGAAACAGCCATCTTGGTTAAGGTAAACCATATGCGAACCGGCCGGCAGCATATCCTCTCGGGTCTCGTCCGGAAACAGTGCCCTGCCCTCGTCCGCCTCCTCGAACATAGCCGCGTTCAGCATTTCGAGGTGTCGGGCGAGCAGTCTGGATTCCTGGCCCCAGACAAATCGACCGCGGCGTCGCGGAATCTCGTTGTGTACAGCCCGTTCTGACCTAATTTGCGTGGTCTGCAGGATACAACAGGAAAAGCCAGGGAAGATGACCGGTAGATAGCGCACGCCCAGTCGCCGAGTCTCAACTTGATCCGGATTTACCTCAATGCGTACAAACGCGGCTTCACTGAATTCATCCCCGAACCGCCCTACGAACCATGGCCTGATTACGTCGTGACTACGACACTTATTTAATCAGCCAGCTTCCGGTTTAGAGTCGCCGTCCATCGTTCGCCAGTGGGTCGGTACACCGTCAATCAGTGCTGTCGTCGCAAGCCCGTCGCGCCCCCTTCAAATCCTGATCAGTGCCGCCACTTCGCCGGGTGCCGCAATGTAAACATAAAGCGCTGCAGCACAGCGCCATCAATCCCGGCCTCTTGCATCAAGCAAAATGGGCCTCAAAGACATCGGGATTGTCCGATGACCAGAGCTACAAGTGCTCGGTTTTCCGCACGCTGCAGCCCCGTCTCGCACAGATCCTGGGCCACAGGCCACCGAGCCGACGCCAACAGATCGACCCTCGTGTGATGTGCCCCATACCTCTTATAATCCAATGCTGCCAATCCTTGTTGCCTTCAAATCATCCGGGCACCCGAACCAGTCCTGGTATCCGACTATGAGCCTCCCTGAGAGACTCTCTGCCGCGTAGGTTTGCGGGACGCTAAGGCTACCAGGAACGCGGCGGTCGCCGATGTAGACCGCCCGAATAGCCTGCTATCGCCGCCAAACATGTCATTTTCCGCTCATCAGAACAGGCTGGAGCATTTTAACTTGATCCTGATCATCAAAACACTGGCCCGTAAGAATCACGTGGCGGTGCTTATGCGGGGCACGAGAAATGCGACCGCAGCGAGACGCGCGTCGATATATGAAACCTACGAACGGGCACAAATGACCCGTAATACCGAGGCAGTGTGTGCGACGCGCGTTGACAGCGCGACTAGGTCCTGGCCGCCCACTGCATACGCCGCAAACGACTGCGTAATAAACTCTTCGAGCGACAATCGTCTTGAAACATTTAGCTGGCGAGCCAGAAAAGCATTTCTCTCAAACGAGAGCCCACCGTCAACGGAAAGACGTTCCGCCAGCTCGGGATACACAGGCCAACAAAACGACAGAGCTAAGCTGTCTCCGGGCGACTCACAAAGCGCCACATCGGCCTGGAAGCCCGCTTTTTGGGCGGCCATGGCGGCTAGTGTTCCTAGAACTCGAATGTGTGGATGGTTGATCGTATGCATGAATGATCCTTCGCGAAGCCATTGCGCGAAGCTCTCAGAAAGGTCATATCCGAGACTTGATCCCTTTGAGAGTAGGGCTCTGCGGGCCGGTCCAAATTCCGCAAAGTAACCCAACGAGGCATAAACGTACGAGTTGAAAAGCAGCGCAGTTCGCTGTGGAGAAAAGCCGAGAGAATAGGAAGCGGCAATGATTAGAGAGTGGCAGGGGCACAACGGACCGGCTGTTGGCTTTGCAGAGGAATCAATTAGACGAGCCATATCCGGCTGAAACCCCGTAAATTCTATCGCAGGGAAAGATATCGTTCGTACTCCTGCTCCACTCAACCTCTCAAGTGGCACAAGACTCCGCATCTCCTCGGCCGCGTTAGTAAACACCACGTCGGCCGTCTTCAATTTCGCGGCGACTGCACTCGCTGTCCCGGTTCGCGTGACCTGCACAATTTCATGAATCTCCACGCTCACGCCCGGGCACATCCCCGACAGCGCAGCGCCAAAGCCATGGACCTGACAATTACCAACGATCGCGACATTCACTTGTGACGCCTGCGCTAATTCCTTGGGTCAAGTTCCTCTTCATCACATAGGATGTCTTTCGCTTGTCGCAAACGTTGCTCGATGGCCATTTCTTGGGCCGTGGTATCTGGACCGTGCTCCTTTGGAAGACCTGTCTGCGTTTGGACATCGTCTCTTAGGTAGTGCCTCTTAAACAAACGCATAACTTGAGCCACGCCTTCGCTTGAAACGCTGCGCAAGTCGGGCTCGAAATAGGCGTACCGGTTATGGTGGCCTGTAATAATTTCGTATGACGGGAAGTAGGAAACTCCCTGGACACGCCGGCAGACCATTTCTGCGACGACCCTTAGAGCTGACTTGCTGTAAATGGTCGACAGTAGCACGTGGCGGTTCTCATAGGTCGCAACAAGTGGAACAGGGGACACCGTTAGGACTACACGCGCGCTGGTGTTTACAGTCCGTAACTTATCAATCGTTGTACAAAGATCGCCAACCATGTCGGAGACTTCAAGGTTTGCAAATTCGTATTCAGCGGCTGTGGTCGACTCAGCGACAACGCCTGGAGCGAGTGGAACCACCGCCCCGTCCACGACGGACCGCCACACCTCTGTCAGGCCCAGTGTGAAAATTAGTACGTCACAAAGTTCGAACATCCGACGCACAGCTGCCAAGTGATCACGGCGGTCCGCCACGAGGGCGTCGATCGAAGGGAAGCCAACGGGCTCTATCTGGGGTCTAAAGGGATCAACAAGAGCGCCGTCGGGGCGAACCCATGTTTCGTCCTGTGGTAGAAAGAGGCCGTAAGCACGACTAAAAAGCTGCAATAGTTGTCGAGTGCTATAGATATTTCCGAAGCGTGCCGGGTAGACCTCGTAGTTCCTTTCAAACTCTCCCTTTTCCGTAATCAAGAACGCGTACCCGTCCGCCATAAGAGCCTTGGAAATATGTTGCGCAAAACAACTGCCAACCGTGGCTATTCGATCCGATTTGGATATGCTGAAGGGCGGGGTTCCTACAGGATCGACATCGATAGGTAATACACGCGCTACCGCTCGGGACCAATATGCGCTATCGGCTAGGGCGGAGTATGGATTTGTAGCCATTGGTTACGTCCTTCCCTTTCGACTCACGAAGGCCAAACGTCGACCTCCTTCCAAGTTGCCGACCCATATATACGAGAGCGTAGGACGTTCCTCCACCCCTCGACGCCGTAGCCCGGTTCCTCCACTCGCAGGGAACTTGGCTTACCTCCCGCGCGTCCCTTGCTGGTAGGAAACCAAGACACTCAGGCTCTTAGGTAACTTCTTGTCTCTAGGAAGATATAGCCGCGTTTTTCCTCCTACGCGTAAAGACCGTCCTCCGGAAGTGCTGATAAATTCGATGAGCCGCTACAGCCACGTCGGAAGCCCATCGCCACGGCCGCGATCTTCCGGCAAGTCGCTGGACGACAAAGGTGTTTGAAATCGCTTGGCTGTGCCCGGTTGAACCGTCCTCCCGGATCTCCAGTAACTTGCAGTGCGATTCAGCAATGATAGAGAGAACAACACCCTGTGGAATGCAATGCATTTCCAAGTCGAGCGCTGCCGGCTGCGCTAAATATTCCTTGATTCGAAACGAGTATCCTCCCCAGTAAGTTGGCACTTGAAAGATTGCGATACCACCTGGACGCAATGATCTTAAAGCTGCTCCGATCAATTCGCGAATAATTGGCGGAGGGTTATGCTGATATACGATCCGCGAGTAAAGGACATCGCAACGCTCGAGATTCTCAATAACGACTTTAGCGGAGCACAAGTGGAATTCTATATTGTGCACACCGGCATCAAAGGCACGTTTTCTAGCCAGAGCGAGGTGGTTCCCCGATATGTCGTACGCATGCACGCTCTTGAATTTCTTCGCCAAAGGAACTGTTACACGGCCGAGCCCGCAGCCATATTCAACGCAGACTTGAGATCCCACTTCGGGTTTTCCAAATCGCCTCAATATCGCGGCGATTGCCGACACCTCGCCCACTCCGCTCGAATAGAAATCCTCAATTGATGCGGCGTCTAAGGACTCCGGAAGGTATTTCCGATTGGTCAGGACAGAATAATGAGGGCGTACTTGGCCCAGATGCGTCCACGCATTGCGGACGCGATCAATGAGCAACCGCATATCAGTCGAGGACGCCGTGATGTCCATATCCATTTCTTCCCGGTCTAGCGGCACAAATGCCGGGACTGACGTCTTGCTCCGATACTCTTGAGATTTGAGAAACGTCCAGACCAGTGTGCGAAAGGTCTTGCCCGACGACACATGCGATTGAACGACTGCCGCGGACTCTGGGGGCCTGCCAAGTATCGCGCGATAGCACCAGATAACATCATCTTCCGTTAACATCATGTCACCCACGCCGATGCTCGCAATTGCACTGCGACCTGATCTGCGGACCTTTGTTGACCCAAGAAGATTCTCTCGCCGGTTACTCTATGAATCCAAGGTGTCCCACAACAAACGAAGCGCCTTGAATAGCGCGGCGGGCGTCACAGGAAAAACGTGTTGGCAAGCGGACGCCCATGCGTGCACGGCTTGCTTTCCGATTCGCGACGGGCAGTCACGGAGACACTACGTCGCTGAGCTTTACGGGGGGCGTTTCTCCCCGATGAATATACTGCGCAGCTCTTCCTACGACGCGCAAATACCAATCTTCTGGTAGTGAGCACCCATCCTGGTTTAAGTAAACCATATGTGAGCCCGCTGGGAGTTTGTCCGGCTGAGTTTCCATCGGGAAGAGAGCGGTACCCTCGTCGGCCTCATCAAACATCGCCGCATAAAGCATGTCGACGTGCTGGGAAAGCAGACTTGATACCTGCCACCAAAGAAACTTTCCGCAGCGGCGTGGAATTCGATCAAGGACTGCATCGTGAAGATTGCCATGATTTAATTGTTGGTTATAGGCAGAAAACCCCGGGAAGATTACCGGCATATAACGCACGCCCGCGCGTCGTGCTTCTGCGAGATCCGGCACAACGACATCGCGCGTAAACGCGGTCGCGCTAACCTCATCATTAAACCGCCCAACCCACCAAGGACTGATTACATCGTAACTTCGATAGACCTTGGCCCAACCAGCCTCTGGCTTGGCGTCTACCTCAAGGGTTCGCCAGCGGGCGGGCACACCGCCGATGAGTGTTACCGCCGCAAGCCCGTCTTGCCCAGTCTTCAAGTCGCGAATTAACGCACCAACTTCCTCTGGCGCACCCACTCGAGTCCTAAACCCGAACCCCCATAGCTCCAGAACGGGTTTCCCGTGATCACGCATGTATGCTGGGCTATCAGTCAGCTTGAGATCGTTTACAAGATGCCGCCAGTCCTGTCGGACGTCACTGACCACAGACTCAGCTTTCTCACCAGAGACGTCAAAGACTACAAAAAATACCCTATTGTTGCCTTCTGAGGCGGCGCGAACGTTGGTTAGGACGTGATCGCTGCGCCGCCTTTTTACTGGGTCCCCGATTTCGCTCACAAAGCGTTGCGTCGCAGCACCATCAATCTCGGCGTCTCGCATCCAGCGAAAATGGGCGAAAACGATCTTGGGGTTTTGGGACGAAAACAGCTTAATTGTCCCCTGCCCGTCTGCACGTGGTATTCCCGTCTCGCACAGATCCTTTGAATCAATTTGACCGACCGAAGGCAATAAATCCACCGTCATAAACTCCGAACGAACACCTCTAAGGAACCAATGCTGCCACGCCTTGTTCGCCTCGAAATCATTCGGACACCCGAACCATCCTTGGTATCCCACAACGAGTTTACCGTCGAGACCATCTGACGCCTCCAAAGGCGTAGCGCAGCATATCAAAATGGCAAACCACCCCATTACACAACAGACCAAGGGCGCGGGCGCTTTGCGAGCCGCCAATAGCCTAACGGGGTAATGATTCATTGAGTCCTCCTCCATTCAATTGGCGGGTGCATATTCCGCGCATTGACTCGCATTGATTAGCCTTGCCTCCTCGTAGAGCATCGTATCCAACTCGAGCAATCGCTCCAAGTCATCGGCACATTCTTCTGTTACCTCCTCTCTTGCAATGTGCTTCTTGAAGTGCGGGTCCGTTAGCATACGAGATTCGAGGGAATTGAATCTTCCTCCAATCACTGGCCTTTGCTTTCGGAGAATTCGAAATAGCACGTCAAGTGACTTATCGAAGTCTTCCTGCAAGCCCACAAAGGCAAGTTCTTGCAATCGTCCGCGAATTGCGTCGCGCATCGACGCCAGTGACGCCGCACGATTAGGGGCCTCAGCCAGTTCCGCCTGCCACCTAGACCACATTCTCTCGCCCATAATCGCCCACGTCATGTGATTCCACACTTCGGGCATTTTTGTCACTCGCCTATCGCGCACAAATTCTCCAAGAGGCAGCGCATTTGCAATCATTGCACCCATGCTGAAGTCTGGGTGCCCAGGTTGATGTGCCTTCCAGTAGTAGTAGAGTGACAGCAACCGGTCCTTTGGGTTCCGTACGAAGCACAAAACAGACACTCTCTTGCGCGGTATATAAGCGAGTTCGTCGAAATTAAAGTGGCCGGCGTAGCCCTTATATTGTGACAATTCACTGGCCGACAACTTGAACATACTGCTTCCATTGTCGGGTGGAAAGCAGATGTTTCCTCTCCCATATGCGATGGCGAGTGCCCGATTGACTGTGCTGCCAGCGGTCTTCTGAATGTGCAAGAACGCAATGGTCTCGCTATCAAAGGTATGTTTAGGGTTGGAGCTACTCCGACTCTCTGCCGCCAAGGTTGCCACGCGGGCCGACTGAATGCGCATGAACTCCTGTGAATGGACCATCCTGTCCAGCATTTCTTCAAGGTTCCCATTTAACCTCAGCAGAGCGGAATAGCTCTGCAATCCCTCAGGGTCGGCATCCCTCGCGAGTAGTCCTCGGTAAGCACTTCTTACGATCTCAAAAGACCGGGAATCGAATACCTTACCCCAGTGCTCGTCCGATAGGCTCAATGTCCGGAGCAACGCGGCAATGTCCATCGTACCTCGTAGGGCATTCGCGGACGCGGCCAGTCCAGCAGCATCAGCCTCTCGCGACAGCACACCGCAATACGATGCGCGCACGACTTTCGTCGCGCAGAGCCGTACAAGGACCCTAAATGCGATGTCAGCAAGCCACTTTTTAAGCCGCACCTTCAATCACAACCTCTTCCCTATCTGGACACCACGGCAGCTGCCGAGACAGATTCCCTTCACCTGACGAGTGAATCTCGCAGTACAGAGAGACTTAACGCCTATTCCCTAGTCAATTCCAGCGTGCGTCACTTAAATGTAATCCGGCCCGAATCCCTCGATGGCCGCCGCTCAAAGCATTCTCTATCCAGTGCAAACCTTAGGTCTCCCGGCTTGCCTTGAACGCCATTCGCCGACTCGGGGATCCTCTCCTACGCTTCGGCACCGGTGCGCTCCGGGATTGAAGGCGATTCTCAAATATCCGTGTGGCGTGTTGGTAGAGCTGCAAATCCGCCACCACAAGCTCCCCAACTACATCTCTGATGTCCACGGGCAATGGTTCGTGCTCGATCCGCCGATTTGCGCGTTCCCGCGCTGCAAGCACCCCCTGTGCCTGGCTTTCTTCCGTCTCCTGAGGAGTGGGCAAGCCAATTGCTGACAATATCAGTCGTGTCGACTCCTCATATCGCTCCATTATCCCGAACGCGTCCAGTGCATTGAGCTCCCGCAGCGCCTGAGCGACATCCGGTACTGCATCGCCGGCAGCAACCGCCGCAACCGCGCTTGTCTCCCTCTTCCTGCCATCCACAACTTGTGTAAGTACCCTCGTCATTGAATTGTTGATTCGGTGGTGAGAACGAACCTCTTCAGTCTTAAAGAACTCGACAAGTGAACACGCACTCGCCAACCTCGCGAGTTCGCGATTCTGCCGTTCGGCGGCCCCTGACCCAGGTGTCCGAAGAAAATGGTATAGCGAAACGAGCCGTGCAACAGGCTCTCGTAACAGCGTAACCACTATCCTTCGGCCGGGAATCAACTTGATGGAGGGAAGATCGAAATGGCCGGAAAACAAACGGTATCGCACTAGTTCCCCGCACGCATAATGACGCAAGTCGTTAAACCGCTCAGGGCACACTGAGTCCTTTGCGAAATGCGGAAGCAAAAGACTGCGCAGCGCAGTCCCACCGGTCCTGGGCACGTGAAGAAATACTACCTTTCGCTCATCCAGATCCGTCGTCGAGAAGCCTGCGTCTCCACCGCGAAGGTGCGCTCCAAGGCGTGACATTGCGCCGTCACCGTACAGCGCCACCTGCTCCACATAGAGCAGCTTGGACTCCTCGTAAACGATATTGTCGAGTTGGACAAACCTGTCAAGCAACGTATCCAGATGCTCGGACCTCGGCTGCTTCTCTAAGGTTTTTTTGAAATGAGGATTTTTTTTGGTAAGGCGATCGAGGCTCTGGTCAGACCTCACGCTTTTGAATCTAGGCCACCCAAGAACCTCACAAAGCATGACGACGGATCGTTCGTAATCTTCCTGCAGCCCAACAAAGACGAACTCGCGCAATCGCTTGCGAATCGCAGGTCGGATTTGGCCAGACAATAGCTCCAAAGCTTCTGATTCTGTGACCCCATTCAAAGTCAAGCGCCACGTGGCCCATTGCTGGTGCCCCATAATGGCCCAGGTCATGTGATTCCACAAAAGCGAATTCGTCGTAGATTCATCTCTCCCGAAAAACTCTTCGATTAGTAATTCATTGGCAATCTTCATCCCCTCGGACCAGGTGGGAGCCGTTGGCTCGTGAGCGCGCCAAAAATAGTAGAGCGAGGTCAGTCGCTCTTTCGGTTCCCTGACGAATGTATACGTTGAGAGACGTCTGCAAGGTATGTGCACGAGGCTGTCATGGTTGAAATGTCCGGCAAATACGGAAAACGCCGATAAGTCCTTGCGCTCATATGTGGCAAGTGAATCGGCGTGCTCGACGTACGCGTTCGCACCAAAAGCCTCCTTGAGCATTCCCTGCATTGAAGTGCCCGCCGTCTTCTGGATGTGCAGGAACACCACAGCCACCCGCTGCTGCAATTTATTGAACTCTGGGGAAGTGATGATCCTTGTCAAGACCTTGCTGACACCATTCGATTCAACAATTACACCCGTGTAATACTGAAAGCCCGATGCGTCGGGATCACGCTCAAGGAGGGATTTGTAAATGGTCTCCACAAGCTCCGGCGCACGGGCTGAGAAGAGCTGCCCCCACAACTCGTCTGAGCGGGCGAGGGATGCCAGCAACGGCGTCAGATCGTGTGTCGCGTGGAGTTTGGCGACACAGTCATCCAGCGCCTTGGACTCTGGCTCACGCTGCAACAACCCTCGATAAAGGGCGCTTACCAGCTCGGGGGCTCGAGCCTCAAGTGCCCTCTGCCACCTTTCGTCCGAGCGCGAAATCCCTGCCAGTAGCGGCGTTAGGTCGTGTGTCTGCATTAGCTTGGCGGCATACGCTTCCAACGCTTCGGGTTCAGCGTCGCGCTGCAGTAGCCCTCGATACAATGCTTGCACTAGGTCGGGGGCCCGTACCTCCAGCGACTTATGCCACCGCTCGTCAGAGCGCACAATCTCTGACAGTAGCGGCACCAGATCGTGCGTCTGAATGAGCCTGGCGGCATAGGCCTGCAAAGCGTCAGCTTCAGGCTCCCGTTGCAGCAGACCCCGATATAGCGCCCGCACCAAGTCATTGGCCCGCATTTCCAGCGTTCTCTGCCACTGCTCGTCTGAGCGCGCCATTTGCTCTAGCACCGGCGCCAAGTCATATGTTTCTGCCAACTGCTCCGCAAACCGTTGCAGGTCCCCGGCGTATGGCTCCCGATTTAGCAGTCCCTGGAATAAGGCCCGCACCAATTCAGGGGCTCGGGCAATGACCATTTTCTTCCAGTGTTCGTCCGACCGGGCAATTTCTAGCAGCAGCGGTTCCAGGTCATGGGTCTCAGCCAGCTGCTCCGAATGCCGACGCAGGTCCCCGGTGCCCGGCTCCCGATTCAACAGTCCCTGGTATACCACCCGCACCAGCTCAGGGGCTCTGCCAATTAACGTCCTGTTCCAGTGTTCGTCCGAGCGCGCCATCTCCGAAAGTAGTGCAGCCAGATCGTGCGGCGCACCCAATCGAGGCACTTGATCCCGCAGTGCTTCTGGATCTGGCTCACGACTCAGCAATCCAAGATGCAGCGCCCGAATAAGTTCCGGCGCCCGAGCTGAGAACGTCTTTAACCAGCGCTCTTCGCTCTCGCACAATTGCCCAAGCAGGTCGGCAAACTCGCCTGACTCTCGAAGCTTCGATGCGTAGACGTCCAGACCATCCGCATCGGGCTCTCGCGCCAACAGTCCGCGGTAAGACAGGCGGACCAGTTCCGCCGCAAATATCCTCGCAAGCAATCTCGACACGCCATCACGCCAGTTCATTTGTCGCGCTTCCAGTGCTGGCAATTACAAAGCCTGGGAACCACGGCTGTAATGCACGCCTACTTACGAGCAGTCACACGCTTGAGAAAGGTCTCCCATTGCGGAAGCATCTTTTCCGGCAGGTAGCGGGACGACACCTCCTCCGCACGTTCACGCAGCTTCTCCTGGCAACGTACCGCGTCCGGGTCGTAGAGCACTTTTCGCAGCGCAGATACAAGGCTCATCGTCGAATATGGGTCAAAATACTCGGCCGCATCCCCATAAATTTCACGGTGGACCGGTATATCGGATGCGACGGCGATGCCGCCTGACCGCATTGCCTCCACTCCAGAGAAATCAAAGCCCTCACCGAGGCTCGGACAGACCGTCGCGGCGGCATGACGATACAAAACGCGCAGATCCGGAGCGGGCACCGAGCTCAACATGAACAACTCCCCACGATCAATCCAGGAGCTGAATCCCCTCAGTACCTGAGCGTAATCCCACCCAAGGCCGCCGACCACAATCAGCTTAATGTTTGGATCGACTTCTGCCCGAATGACCTCCCATGCCGCCAGCAGACGCACGTGGTTCTTGCGCGGCTCCACTGTCGATACTATGAGGAGGTACCTGAGTCCGCTCCCGTAAAGCGAGCGGCGATAAAAACTCTCTTTCTCCCTGACAGAAAAGAAGGCTGGCTCTGCGCTGATACCCTTTGACGCATCTCCTTCATGCAGCCTTGCTCGGATAATTCCAGGCACACGCTCCATTCTGGAGTCTTCCACAAAATAGTGGTTCGACACCATGTTGTGGATGGTTACCGCCCGGTCGGCCGCCTCCGGGAACATTCGCAATACGTCTCGCCGCGACGCTTCAGACACGCACGCAAACCAAGCACCGGCTTTCACGTTGCCCATCAAAGCAAAGAAGTGTGTGGACTGATGCAGGGACTTGTCCGGGATCGTGTGCGGCATGAATACCGGTATGGCGTCGTGGTAGCGAATGACCATGGTTGTTTTCTTGTCGACCCGGCCTGGAAAAGGGGTTTGACCGATGAAAACATCGAAGCCGCGGGTGTCGACTATTGGATACCTAGGCGTGGCCCCCCAGTTTCTAGAGGACAGCCCAACACTGTGAAAAGTGTTCCACGGAACAGAACACACTCTATGGTCAGCGGAAGACACTAACGCAAAATCCCCCGCGGACAGCGTCTTGGAGAACAGCGTGCGCCATGTAAAATCCTCAAAACTCTTCGATTCGAATCTCGTCAGCGTCACCCTCCCGAGTCCAACCATCATCTTAGCCTGCAGCGCAATCGAGTCACCTCTCGCCATCAGGTAATTTACTACTGCTTCCCAAAAGCTTGAATGCGGCCTCTCCGTCATCGAAATGATGACATTGGAGTACCTCTTAAATCGGCGAGCCACCGACAGCGTTCTCCACACGAAACCAAATACTCCTGTACTTCGCGTGCCCGCAGCCAGACGGCGAAAAGATGTCTGCAGAAACCCTTCTACGCTTACAGACTTGATCATACGCAGCGCGCGGAATAACAGGCGCACCTCCTGGGGAATGCCGGCGAACCCCTCCAGTGCGGGTCGCATCTCCAGTAGGACCCTAATTCTCTTTTCCGGTTCTGCCATGTGTTTTGCTAACTGTTCTCGTTATAAAAATTGTAAGCCCCATCCACATCAGTAAAGTGGCGCAGCGTTCCCTGATGGAAAACGCTGGCGCGCTTGCAATGTTCGCGGATGTTGCGTGCGTCGTGGGAAACGATAACCATCGCCCGGTCCTGGCGCTTTTCAAACAACTCATGTTGACACTTTTGGTGAAAACGATGGTCGCCTACGGCAATTACTTCATCAATAAGGAAACAATCAAATTCCACAGCCATAGAAATGGCAAACGCCAGGCGTGCACGCATGCCGGAAGAATAGTTCTTGACGGGCTCCCGAAGGTAGACGCCCAATTCAGAGAATGCCTCGACATAGGGGATGGCGACCGCGATATCGGCGTTGTAAACGCGGCAAATGAACCGAATATTGTCTACGCCGGTCAGGCTACCCTGAAAGGCCCCACCGAAAGCCAACGGCCACGAGACCGACATTTCGCGTTCTACTCTCCCTCGCGTAGGCAACTCGGCGCCGCTAATCAAACGAATCAAAGTTGATTTTCCGGCGCCATTTCGGCCCAGGATTCCCACTTTCTCTCCGGGCTCAATACGCAAATCCAAATTCTCAAACACAGTGTACATACCGCTTCTTACGCGGTACTGTTTGCTCACCCCCCTAAGGCTGATCATTCGCCTTCCACCCGCGCGGCGATGTACTTGATCAGAAGCAAGCCCGGCAGCATCAGTGCTGTATTGACCACAAGGAGATAACCAATCCTGTAGTGGGCAATTACGCCGACGCCGAAAAGTCCTTCGCGCAGTAGTTCCGTGCAGCTTACTGTCGGGATCCAGAGCACCAAAGACTGCGCATATTTCGGCAGCCAGCCGACCATAAAGAACGCCCCCGACAACGGCAGAAACAAATAACTCAGTACATGCCAGACGCGCTCCGCGGATTCGCTGAGCGTTGAGATCGAACCAATAATCAGCGCCATGTCTGCGGCAAACCACGCCAATAGCACCCAAGCAATAATCATCTTGAAGACGTCGTCCGGGGCCGTCACCAAACCGGTAGCCGTCAGTGCCGCTTCAAGAATAAACAGGGACATCGATGCGCCGGCGATTTCAAGAACTACACGCGCTGCAAATAAATCGATGACACGCACATTGCGATGGTGCAAAAGCGCCCGGTTTGGCTCCAACGCGTCCCCGCAACGATTGATGGTATTGCGCCACAAGAGAACTGTACCGTAACCGCTGAGCGCGAAGGCGACCATAGGCAGCCTAACCTTATGAAGCCCGAGCGATGCCCACAAGATCAGAACCCCAGAGGTGAACATCATCGGCTCGACGAACAACCACATAAAACCGATGTTGTGGCGCCCGTAGCGGGTCAGAATCTCGCGCCTTAACAATGCCCCGATAATTCGACCCTGGATCTTCGCGGAAGGAATCAGGCTGGCCACGTCGGACATGCTCGGTTAGTCCCGGTGTTCTTTGACGGCAGCCACGGTGAGCGACAGCACACCCCACACGATCAGCCCTAATAGGAGGGTCGCGCTGATGTTTCTCAATCGACGCGGCTCCATGGCCCTATCAGGCAAACCAGGTTGGACGATTCGCTCAAGATAAAGCTGCTGGCGTAGTGCTTCATCACGCGCCAGCGCTAGCGTACCCATGGCGCTTTCCAGCATCTTATCTGCAATAGCCTTGTCCAATGCCAAGTGTTCGTATTCGGCTGCTTTACCTGCCAACGAACGACCGCCCGTACCGGCCACACTGCTGGTCTCCGCGGCAATTTGTTGGTCAAGTAGCTTTGCCTGCTGGCGCAGCACGGGAAGTTGTGGGTTATCTCGGGCGAACTGTTCAAGGACTTCGAGTTGAGCCTTTGTGGCAATCCGCTGATCCTCCAGCTTGCCTATTCGCTCCAGAGGAATGCTGGACTGATGCTCCGGGTCGATGACTCCATTCTGGTTGCGGTATTGCGCCAAGGCACTGCTGGTTTCTCTGGCCTTCGCTTCCGCCTGGGCGACCTCGCCCGCCGCGTAGCGGATCATGTCGCGGTTGGCGCGCTCGTTGAGTCGATTTACCAGATTCTCGGCCAGATCAAGCAATCTCGCATTGATAGTGCGAGCCATATCGGCAGTGTATGCACGGGTCGTTAGGGTGGTAATTGAAGAATCCGACTCAATCTGTACATCCACCATGTTCTGGTAATAAAGGACAAATTCTTCCAACCCATCATTTCTGCCCAGACTCGCGAAGCGCTTGATGAAATCGACTGACGGTGCCGAAAACGCAGCTTTCAGATGCAATTGCTCGTCGAGCGCTCTCAGGGCATCGCGGGAGAGAATGAAATTCTCCACAGAGTAGGAATCGTCCTGAGCGCGGGACAACCCCGTGTCCTTCAATACCAAACCGAGTGCCGAGCTGCTCTGTTGTTCAGAGCTACGGACTATATAGCGGGATTCTGAAATATAAATATCCGACGCAATAAGTCCAAAATAGAGGATTGAAAGTGCCGTCGGAATAGCAACCGTATACAGGAAGAGTCGGTGGCCCAGCAGCCAGCGCCAAACGCCACTCAGTCGCTGAGGCATCTCGCTCAGTGAATTAGTCACAGCAGACCGGCCAGCACATCGATGGCGGAAGCAATCTGCTTTTCAGTGTGCATGGTGCTGACAAAAAATCGAAGCCTTGCGACTCGCTCATCGACCGCCGGATACACTATTGGCTGCACGTTTATGCCGCGTTCGAAGAGCTGATTCGAGATCTTGGCAGCCTTGAGCGAGCTGCCGACAATCGCTGGAATGACCGCATACCCTTGCGACAGTCCAATATTGATGCCGCGCACGCGCGCCAGCTCGTGAGCATGCCTTGCTCGCTCGTGCAGCCGCCTTGTGCGTTCCGGCTCTTCAATCATAATTTTCAGCGCCTCGAGAGAAGCGGCCGCCAGTGGTGGCGCCAGGCCGACACTGTACACAAACCCAGGGGCGGCGTACTTGAGATGCTCCACCAGTGCGTGCTCGCCGGCGATAAAGCCGCCACAGCCGGCCAGAGCCTTGCTGAGCGTGCCCATCCAGATATCCACTGCCTTGCCGGCAATGCCGTAATGCTCGCGGATGCCATGGCCGGATTCACCCAACACGCCAAGCGAATGCGCCTCGTCGACCATCAGGAAGGCCTTGTGGCGCTGCTTGATGTCGATTAGCCGAGGCAGCTCGGCGATGTCGCCGTCCATGCTGTACAGTCCCTCGACAACGATGAGTACGCGCTCAAACAGGCCGCGGATCTCGCTCAGAATCGTGTCGAGAGCGGCGGTATCGTTGTGCGGAAATGAGCGGCGCGCGGCGCCGGAAAGCTTGATCCCTTCCAGCACGCTGTTGTGTATGAGGCTATCGTGTACGACAAGGTCCTTCGGCCCAAACAGATAACCAATAGTGGTCACGTTGGTCGCGTGGCCGCTGACGAAGACTACGCAATCTTCGACTTCGTAGAAGGCTGCTAGTGCCTTTTCGAGCTCACGTTGAATTGGCCGTTCCCCGGCCACGAGGCGGCTGGCAGAGGCTGAAGTGCCATAGCGCTCAATCGCGGCGGTGGCCGCTTTGTTGACGCGCGGGTGGCCTGCGAGCCCCAGATAGTTATACGAGGAGAAATTTACGTAGCTTCGCCCATCGATCAGGGTGGTTGCGCCGGCGACACCGTCGTGCGCCTTGAAAAAGGGGTTGGCCAGGCCCAGCCGGTCGGCAGCCACCCGCGGCACGAGGAGTCTCTCGTATCCGGGAAAGCGATCAAAGCGGCTGTAAGCCTCCGGAATATTGAGCCACTTGCTCCCCGTCTGAGCAGCTTGAGGTGGCGCATGTACGGCGTGGTCAGCGCTCTTGCGATCGAGAAAACGCCGCACGAGCTCGTCGCGCGCCTTGTCGACCAGGCCGTAGCGCTTGCTGCTCATCGAATCAACCGCACCTTGCCGGGCTCCAGGCTGCGCGCCTGCTCGAGGGTCTTGGCCAAATCGTCAGCCGCCATGGTCTCGCCGTGTTGCGTCGCAAGAGTGGCGGCCACGATATCCAGCCGATCGCCTGCCTCCGCCTTGACTGGTTCATCAGTGCGCAAAAGCCGGTCTATCACGCGCGCGGCGACCTTTTCGACGGTAATGCCTTCGTTAAGCAGCATGGCCGGTAACTCAAGTCCAAAGCGCTTCTCCAGCCCCATAACCAGTTCCACGGCCATCAGCGAATCCATTCCCAGGTCGTGCACCGAGCGATGCGGATCGACGCGGTCAGGAGCAACGCACAGCACTTGCGCGACCTCCTGAACGACCAGCTCTTGGGCGATGCGCAGGGCCTCCCCGCGTGTCTTGCCCGCGATCATAACGCGAATATCATCGCTCACCGCGCTCGTATCAGCAGTCGGCCCTGCACGGCGGCGCAGCCACTCAAAGCGCGCTGCCCTGGCCGAAGGCAGCAAACGTGCGAGCGTGGGCCAGTCGAAATTGCCCACCGCGATGGTCCCGGTGCTGCGCGGCAGTAAGCGATCAAGCAACGCCAGCGCGGCGCGCGCGCTCATCGAGCTGGCGCCGAGGCGCTGTGCAAGAGCGTCCTTGACGGCCTCATTTCGCGTCAGCAAGCCCGCGTCGCTGATCGGACCCCAGCCAATGCATGTGACCGGGAGCCCGACGGCCCGGCGCAGCAGTGCGAGGCTCTCGAGGGAGGCATTGGCGGCCACATAATTCGCCTGTCCCAGATTGCCGATCATCGTGGTGATCGAGGAGTACAGCACGAAGTGTTCAATCGGTATATCGAGCGTCAGTTCATGCAAATGCCAGGCGCCGAGGAGCTTTGGCGCGAGCACATTGCGCAGCCTTTGCGCATCCAGGTTGCCGATAAGTGCGTCATCCAGCACCATTGCGGCGTGGAGCACTCCCGTCAGCGGCGTGCGCGAATTGCGTATCTCTTTCAGCATCGACTGCACGGCGCTGCGATCATTGACGTCGCAGGCGATCACACTGACTTGGGCCCCCAGTGCCTCCAGGGTGCGCACGGCTTCGGTAGCGCCGGGTGTGCGCATGCCACGCCTGCCCACCAGCACCAGATCGCCAACGCCTCGCTCGGCAAGCCAGCGGGCTGATTCCAGGCCAAAGCCGGATATTCCCCCAGTGACGAGCCAGCGGGCACGCGATTCAAAGCGAACCGGAATTGCGCGGGCAGACGTGTCTTCAATGGCGACGCTCACCCCTTCAATTCCGACGATCACTTTGCCGATTTGTTGTGCCTGCTGCATGGTGCGGAAGGCATCGACAATGTTAGTCGCCGGGAACAGTCGATAAGGCAGTGGGAACAGCACTTTCTCCCGAAACAGCGCCATGACCTCACGAAACAGCCGACCGGCCAGTGCCGGACGTGCGATGAGCAATTGGTCGGCATCGATGCCGAAGAAGCTGATATTGTTCTTAAACGGCCGCAGTCCAATGGGCGTGTTTTCGAAGAAATCCCGTTTCCCCAGTTCAAGGAAACGGCCAAAGGGTTTTAGGACGTCGAGGCTGCGCCGCAGAGCCTCACCGGCGAGCGAATTCAGAACCACGTCAACACCTTCGCCGTTTGTCATCGCCATAATCTGATCGGCAAAGGCCAGACTGCGCGAGTCAAGCACATGGTCGGCGCCTAACAGCGCGACGAAATCGCGCTTCTCGTCACTTCCCGCGGTCGCGTACACCTCGGCGCCGAGATGCATCGAAAACTGAATGGCGGCAATTCCCACGCCGCCCGCGCCACCGTGAATCAGGATGCGCTCGCCAGCCTGCAGATCCGCTAGATGCTTGAGAGCGTAATACACCGTGAAAAAAACCGTCGGCACCGTGGCTGCCGCCTCGAACGACCAGTCGGCCGGCTTGTGCGAGATCGCCTTGGCCGTGGTGATGACGTGGCTGGCGAAACACGCCGGCGCGAAGCCCATGACAGAGTCACCAATTGAAAATTCACCGCCAACACGCCCCACGCGATTGACGACGCCGGCGAATTCAAGCCCCAGGCTGGCACCGGCAAATCCCCCTTCAATGGCATCGTCCGGCAACAGGCCTTGCAGATACATGACGTCGCGGAAATTCAGTCCCGTTGCGGCGACACGAATTTCGATCTCTTCATCAGTGAGTGGCCGCTCGGGCTGCGGCCGCCACTGCAGGTTGCGTATCCGCCCGGGCGTATGAAAATCGAGCCGGAAGCGTGTGGCCTTATTCCCGGGCTCGACCGATGCTTGATCCGCCACGCCGAGCATACGCGCCACATAGCGGCCGTGAGCACCCAGCATGATTTCCTGCTCGCCGTCGGGCTGGAGCAACTCCGAATGCAACCGACCGGCCGCCTCTTCACTGGCCGGGTCAATATCCACGTCGACCAGCGTGCACTCGAGCGCCGGGTATTCGTTCATGACGACCCGGCCAAAACCCCATAGCGCGCCCTGGGTCGAATTGCCGGGAACTCCATCGGGCAGCCGTTCGACCAGTGCCCCGCCGGCGGTTACCAGCCACAGCCGCGGTGGGGATGGATTGCGGCCGACGGCCTGAACCAGCTGCAGCGCACCAACGATGCCGTCGCTATCCATGGGGTGCCAGGGGGCGTCGTCGGGAGGCAGGCTGCTGTCGACAGGACCACTCATGTAGACGACATGGTCAATCGTTCCCAGGGTACCGCGTGCCGCCGCCAGTACCGCCTCCGTGGTCGCGCCGGCACCCACACTCAGGACTCGTTGACCACGTGATTCCAGCAGGCGCTGTACGCGATCGCCGAGCAGGGACCAGGGCGCGGCTCCGTCGCACATCAGGAGCCAGCGGGCGCAGGCCGGTTCAGTGACCGTAACCGCCTCCTCTGCGGGGCGCTTTGCCAGAAGGATATAGGCACCCTCAGACAGATTCGCGCTCGCGGGCTCGCGACAAATCTCAATATCGACGTAGGCCTGCTTCGCGAGCGCGGCCTCCCAAGCGGCGGGCGGCTGCAGACGGGAGATCGGCTCCCCGTGTGCGCTCTCCTGCCACCACCGGGGATCGATCCCGCAAACGAAGTCCGCGCCGAGGTCAGGATGGCGCTCGGCCAACACCAATAGACCACCGAGCGCCAGCTTTCGCCGAGCGGCAGCCAGCACGCCCACCGGGTGGGGCGTGCGATGCAGCCAGTGTCTCAGCACAATAACGTCGAAGGAATCGGGCAGGCGGGCATCCGACGTCAACTCCAGACTGTCGGTGCTTATGTCTGCAATACGCACGCACTGCCGCCTTGAAAACTCGGTTTGCAGACGCGCGCGGATGGGCTCATCGGGATGCGCGATGACGTAGTCAAGCCGGTCCTCGGGAAAACAATCCAGAACCTGCTGTACGACACGGCTGGCCCCTGCCGAGATTTCAAGTATGCGCAATCGCCGATGTTGCGGCCATTGTTCGGCCACACTGCACAGGAGTTGTTGAACCCCCAAACGCGTACCCAGGTAACTGGACGAATCCTGAAACAGCGCCTCGGCCTGGTGGCTGATCTGCAAGGCCTCCGTCAATCGCTCGGCTTCGCTCGCCTTGGTGAGCAGTGCGGCGAGACGGCGTCCGACGCGGGCGGCAAAGACAAGTTCCGGCAGACTGGCGGGACAATCGCGCAGCAAGGTACGCCAGATACTCTGAGCCGACGGGAGATCCGTCGCGACGAGCTGCCAGGTGCCGGTTGAGCGCTCAACGAGCAGGCCCTCGTCGCGCAACATGTTGCCAAGCCAGCGGAAGAATGGACGGCAAGCCTCCTCGACGCTTTCGGGATGCGTAAGCGAGCGCTGCACCCACCCTCCCCGCTTCGCGAACAAATCCTGGAACGCGTCGCGCGCGAACGAGACCGCCAATGCCTCAAAAAGAGGCAACGACGATTTGAAGTAGGCATGACGCAGCAATAAGGGCTCTTCACGATCGAACCACGCACGCAGGCGCTCGGCCAGTTGCGCGCTGGGAGCCACATCAGTACGCGATTGCTCCGAAGCGTGAGGCTGCAAGTGCGGCACGATCGTCCAGCATGCGGGTTGCACTTGATCGCTCCGGCGCATCGGTGCCGCCCGGAAGCGGCAGTCGCTCACTGTCGCCACGATACGATTGGAGGCGTCGAGGAGCTCGAAGTCGGCCAGCAGAGAGCGTTCATTGCGGCGCCGGAGGGCCGCACGGAAGCGCACCACGGGCGCATCGGAGTAATAGCGCAGGCGCCCGAACTTGACCGGCAGTACCGGTACCGCGCGGTGTGGGTCAATATCGGCGTGAAAGAAATCCACGAGCGACTGGAAACACACATCAAGCAACGCCGGGTGGATCAGGAATTGGTGTGCGGTTTCCGACACGTTGGCCGGCAACTGGACGCTTGCCGACAGGACTTGGCCGCGGACCTCGGCGCGCAGCAATCCCTGGAAGGACGGCCCGTAATTGAGGCCCAGTAGGCCGGTCAGCCGGTAGTGAGTGGCACGATCGATTACCACCGCATCGCTGGCGCCGTGCGGATCGTCGATCGCGCGTGCTGGCTCTACCCCACCGGACGCCAGGCGCAACCGGCCCGCCGCATTGAGCGTCCACTCATCGTCGCTGAGTCGTTGGCGACTCTGGATCTGGAAACTTCCGTCGCGCACCGACAGATCGAAGCGGACACTGCGGGCATGTTCGCCATCGAATACGATGGGAACAAGTATATTCAGTTCCTCGCACTCATGCAGCGGCCCGCCGAAGTGGGCGCGCGACGCGGCCAATGCGAGCTCTGCAAACGCGGCGCCGGGAAGCACGACGGCGTCCCCCACTTTATGGTCCGCGAGCCACGGAAAGAACTCTGGATCGAGACTGTTCTCCCAGGCGGCGGCGGCATCCTTGAGTCTCCAGCCTAAGAGCGGATGCACCCGTGTTCGCTCAATCAGGGCATAGGCTTCGCTGGTGCGTGGATGCCAGTGACGTTCGCGCTGCCAGGGATAGTTGGGTAACCGGACCGGCCGGCCTGGCTGCGTGAAATAGGACTCGAGCCGCGTCGCATCCGCAAGCAACTGTATTCTCAGCGCTACGGCCTCAACCCCGGCAGTCCCATCTTCGCTTCTCCGCAAGGTGGGTAGGACTCGGCCGTTAACGCTCGCCGAGGCAAGACACTCGCTCATGTAGCGTTGCAGAATGGCGTTCGGCCCGATCTCTACGAAAACACGGCAGCCCAGTTCCACCAGAGCCGACATGGCTCGATCAAAACGCACTGGCTCGCGCACATTGCGCCACCAGTAGGTCGCGCCAAGCGCGGCGCCGGGCATCATTTTGCCCGTCACCCCGGATACGAATTTTGGTTCGCTCACGGATTCCGGCCTAAGGTCTGCCAGCCGCGCTTTGAGATCGTCTTCGATCAGATTCATCGCGCGACTGTGAAAGGCGTAATCGAATTCAAGCAGCCGAAAGAAAATATTGCGCTGGCTGAGCACTGCTCCGAGGCGCTGCAGGGCATCGAGATTTCCGGACAGTGTGACGTTGCCCGGGCTGTTAACGCCGCTGAGCTCTACCCCGGCCAGCTGCTCGGTCGCGATCAGTTCTCGCGCGTCAACCTCAGAAAGTCCAACCGCCGCCATGCGGCCGGCACCGCGCGTTCGGCCCTGTGCGCCGCTGCGTGCGCAGATAACCGTCGTAGCCTGATCGAGGCTCAGAGCCCCCGACGCCCAGGCGGCAGCGACTTCGCCTGCACTGTGGCCCGCCACGGCGTCGGCTTCGATGCCGCGCTCGCGCAACAGTATCGTCAGCGCCACCTGGATCGCAAAGAGAAGCGGCTGCGCGACGGTCGTATCCTCAAACCGCGAGTGCTTCTGATCCGCTTGCAGTTCCGCAAGGATCGAGAATCCCGCCTGTGTATTGATGCGCTCGTCGAGCTCGGCCAGCAGGGCAGCGAAGCGCGGCGACTCAGACAGGAGTCTCTGCCCCATGCCAAGCCACTGGGCACCGTTGCCAGAGTAGACGAATGCCAGTTTGCCGGGCTGGGCTAGGGCATCCTCCACGATGACTTGCGGCACCGTAGCGCCCTTGGCAAAATCCCCGAGGCGCTTGTCACGTTCCGAGGGACTGCACGACGGTAGCACCAGGCGCCGCTCGAGCCGTTCGCGGCGATGGGCGGCACCATGAGCGATGTCGTAATACGCGGATGGCATTTGCTTCAACAGCTTCGCGTAGCGTCCCGCCAAATCGCGCAAGGCCTGCGGCGTACGTGCCGACAGAAACAGCGGTGGGTGGCTGGCCTTAATCCGCCGCGGCGAACGCCTTCGGGCTCGAAATTCCTGCAGCACCACATGTGCGTTCGCTCCGCCAAAGCCAAAGGAATTGACCGCCGCCGCAAGAGGCCTGCGGCCCGGCTTCACCAGGGAACGGAGACGTGTGACGACCTCGAGATTGAGTCCGGCGAAGTCGATATGCGGATTCGGCGTCGTCCAATGCAGGGAGGGAGGTAGCGCGCGATTCTTCAGAACCAGGATCGTCTTGATTAGCCCCGCCATGCCTGATGCGGATTCGAGGTGTCCGAGATTAGTCTTGATCGATCCGATGGGGAGAGCCTGGACGCGCCCAGCGTGGCGACCGTAGACCTCGCCGATGGCTGCCGCCTCTATAGGATCGCCAATCGCAGTGCCGGTGCCGTGGGCTTCTACATAATCCACCTCGTCGGCGGAGAGCCCGGACCTGCCGAGCACCTCCTTCAAGAGCTCCACTTGCCCTTCACCGCTGGGGATCGTGATGCTCGTCTTCCTGCCACCGTCCGTATTGATGCCCGTGGCGAGGATGACGGCCTGAATGGCATCGCCATCTGCCAATGCCTTGTCCAGGGGCTTTAGCACAACGACGGCCCCACCCTCGGCGCGTACATACCCATCGGCTGCGGCATCGAACGCGCGACAGCGACCGCTGGCTGAGAGCATGGAAGCCTTGGTAAAACCGATGAAGGGGTATGGATGAAGCAGCAGGTTGACTCCGCCGACCAGCGCCGTCGAAGCCTCGCCTGTCCGCAGGCTGTTGCAGGCCTGGTGCAGGGCTACTAGGGAAGACGAACAAGCTGTGTCGACGGCCACCGAGGGTCCATGCAGATCAAACACATAGGAAAGGCGATTGGCCGCAATGCTGAGCGTGTTGCCGGTCATGGAATGGGCCGTCAATGCGGCGAAATCGTCCATCGCGCGCATGCCATAGTCGACGCCGGAAATGCCGACAAATACAGCGCAATCGGAGCACGCAAGCCGCGAAGGCACCTGACCGCCGGCCTCCATGGCCTCCCAGGTCAACTCAAGCAGTAGGCGCTGCTGCGGATCGAGCCAAGCGGCTTCGCGCGGAGAGATACCGAAAAAGCCGGCATCAAATTCGTCTATGCGGGACAGTACCCCCGCCGCATAGGTGATGCTGCGTCCCGCTTCCGCCCGCTTGGGATGCTGCATCACTTCGGTCGCCCATCGTTCTGGTCCGATACGGCCTACCAGATCATCCCCGCGCCGGAGCGCCCGCCACAGATCACGCTCGATCGCCAAATCGCCGGGAAACCGGAACGCCATCCCAACGATTGCTATCAAGCTATTGGACACGAGTTTCCATAATACGACTAAGGGCGGGGATATTGCCCACAATCGGCGGGAATTGCCACCTACTCCGTAGCGGAAATTCCCTTGGAAACGAGCGTTTCGCTGCTCTGAACGCTTGCTGCACCCGCGTCCAATCGGTACAGTCCAAGGGAAGAATTCAGTTCAACCTATAACTACAATCAAGAGGAATGTCATGAGCAGGAATTTACTTGGACGCCGTGTCCGACAGGCCGCGGCTGGTCTCGCGCTTTGCACTTTAGCCGCCGCTGCGCAGGCGGACCCATTCAGCCTCGAGGGCGTTTGCCACCTAACGAGCCTCATTCCTGGCGCAGGGCAATGCCTGCTGGAGTTTTCGGTGAGCGACCCGACCTTCACGACTCTGAAGAGTGCGACGGTCAGGATAGACAACATTATTGTGCACCGCTATTTAAACGACAATGTACACCCGGCAATAAATTCATTTTTAGGTCTCAACGGCAGTACGGAAGTGAGCTGCGGCGTGTCGCATGTTGTCACTGCATTCATCGTCCGCCTCCCCGTCGGCTCTCTCTCTGAAAAGGTCGGTTCGCTCCCAGCTATAGTGTGCCCGACGAAGCAGTAACGCTTCCTAAGCGAGATCGGTGGGATTGCTGAATGCGATCCCTTTGCGCGGCCGCCTTCGGGCGGCCGCTGGTTGGGACGCCATTTAGGCGAAGCAGTGAGCTTCAGTGCGCTCGCCCCAAGCACCAGACCCAACCCTGCTCTCCCCGGCGGGCACGTTCGATTTTGTCCAGCCAGGACTGGCGGATATCCGCGTGTGCGGGGTCATCGGCGATGCGCACAAGTTCCGAGCGCATAATCAATTGAAACTCCGCCGTGTGATCTTCCGCCATCACTTGCACGAAGCCCGCCTGCTCCAAGAGCACGCGATAGCCGCTCACCGTGCGCAGGTCGTACTGACGCTGCTCAATGTAGTCGGAAAATTCGGCACTGGACTTGCCTTCGCCGCGACCGTAATCGGTGAAGAACAACAGGCCACCGGGATTCAGCAGGCCATGCAAGACCGCCATCAGCCGCGGCTTGTCGTGGATGTGCAGAAATACGTCGCGGCTGTAGATCACGTCGTAGTGGAGTGTTGCCGGCAGCGCCAGCACATCCACGTGCTCCAGGGTAACCTGCGAAGTCAACCCTTGAGAGCACAGACGCTCCCGGGCGCTGGCCAGCATATTGGCCGAGACATCAATGCCGTGAACTGAGACGCCATGCTCACGCGCCATCAGGAAAGCCGATCCGCCCAGGCCGCAACCCACATCCAGCACCCGCATGCCCGGCTTCAGCCCGAGGCGTGCGATGCACGCCCGAGCGCTGTCAGCGCCGCCCGGGCTGATGAAGTGTTGACCGTAGATCGCCTCGTACTTGGCAATCGCTTCGGCCTGGTATTGGGTCGCGTCGAGGTCCGCTCCGGGTTTCCTGTCGTCGGTCACCGAACGCCCTCAGCGCATCGCGACTTGGGTTTCCCGCGATTTATGGACCAGGGTCGCAACCAGCTGCCTCAGCTCCGCCAACTCTGATGCCTGCACTGCCAGCTGTTCGCTGTGTTGCTGATTCAGCCGGTGTTCCTTCTGCAGCTCGTTCAGCAATATCGCCGGCAGCAGGTGGTAAGCCACCGTCTCGGGCTGACCATCCTTATCTCGGATCACCAGCTCCGGGAACACCTCAGCCACTTCTTCCGCGATCAAACCGTACTGAATTGGTTTCTCACCTTCGGCATCGGGTTGCTTATAGCGGAACTTCACCGGACGGAGCTTGAGCAGGCGTTCGCTGGCGCTAGCCATTGGTTCAATGTCCTGCTTGTAGCGTCGCGAGGATGAAATAGTGCCGAGCTGACCATTCGCATCGATGACTAACTCCGCACCAGCCAGACCCGTGGTGACACCGCTAACGCCGGCAATAAATGTACGCATGACGCCTGAGCCCATGACCCCTACGACTCCCTGCTTCCCGAGCCGCATCGTTTGCGATTCGGCGGCAACACCGGAATTCGCAATATCGACATTGTCATTGCCCGTGGTCAGGTTCTGGCCTGCATGCCATCCCACGGCCGTGTTGTACTTGCCCGTAGAATTCCGTTGCATCGCATAGTTACCGAAGGCGCTAATTCCTGTCCCGGTCGTACTGAGGTACAGCGCAAAATTGCCATGGGCGGCGTTACCACTTCCGGTCGTGCTGTTCACCAACACTTGATAGCCAACCGCGGTGTTATTAGAGCCGGTCGTGTTGTTATAGAGCGCTTGAAACCCGGAAGCGGTATTGTTGGCGCCTATCGTGTTGCTGGAAAGCGCAGATGCTCCCGAAGCAGTGTTGTTGGAGCCGGTCGTGTTGAACAACAACGCTTTAACTCCGGAGGCAGTATTGTAGGTGCCGGCTGTATTGTGTAGGAGCGCATAAACTCCCGAGGCAGTGTTGTAGTAGCCGGTCGTGTTGCTAACGAGCGAACTAGCCCCGTAGGCGGTATTGAAGGAGCCGGTCGCGTTGTTGAAGAGTGCGCCAGCTCCGGTGGCAGTGTTGCAATAGAGCGTTTGGTATCCGGAGGCAGTATTGTTGTAGCCGCTTGTGTTGCTAAAGAGCGCGTCAAACCCAGAGGCGGTGTTGTAGTAGCCGGTCGTGTTGAAATAAAGCGCGTTGAATCCGGAAGCGGTGTTGGACGTGCCGACTGTGAGGTTTACGAGGGCGCTTGATCCCATCGCGGTATTGCCGACTACGTCAGTGCTCACCACGTCCGGCGGCTGAGCGCCGTAAACGGTTGCAGCGATTGCTGCGAACGCGATTGCCACGACCAGGGCAGTACTGTTGAAACGATTCATGGTTGTTTACCTCGCTATTGTTCTTGGCGACGCAATTGATCTCATCGTTCCAGCTTCTGGATCCTGCATCGGATCTGTTCAACTTGATGGGTGCTGAGCCCTACCTTCTTTTCAGAGAAAGGTACGCCTGGACAGGGGAACAATAAAGCCCGCACTGGCGGAGCGCGGACCGCGGCCGAATGGATTGAACTTTGGAAGGTTGGTGGGCCGTGAAGGAGTCGAACCTTCGACCAAGAGATTAAGAGTCTCCTGCTCTACCAACTGAGCTAACGGCCCGCTTAAAAAGTGGGGTGGACGACGGGATTCGAACCCGCGACAGCCGGAATCACAATCCGGGACTCTACCAGCTGAGCTACGTCCACCATCGACATCATTGGCGCGCCCGGCAGGACTCGAACCTGCGACCACCGGCTTAGAAGGCCGGTACTCTATCCAGCTGAGCTACGGGCGCCCGGCTTGTTCTGAAATGGTCGGGGCAGCAGGATTTGAACCTGCGACCCTCTGCTCCCAAAGCAGATGCGCTACCAGACTGCGCCATGCCCCGATCGGTCAACTTGCCGGGTCGCGCATCATACGTAACCCTTACTCATGCGACAATAGCGCAATTCCCACCAGGAATGAGTGAATGAGCGCGAAAATCATCGACGGCAAGGCCGTGGCGGAGGCGATCAAGACCGAGATCCGGGCCGCCACCGACGCCCTGGCTGCGGCCGGCCGGCGCCGGCCCGGCTTGGCGGTCGTCATGGTGGGCAACGCCGCCGCCTCGGAAGTTTATGTACGCAACAAGCGCCGCTCCTGCGAGCAGGCGGGCATCATCTCCAGCGCCCACGATCTCTCCGCCGGCACCAGCGAGGCCGAGCTGCTCGCCCTCATCGAATTGCTCAACAACGATTCCGCCATCGATGGGATCCTGGTGCAGCTCCCCCTGCCCGCTCAAATTCGCCCCCGCTCGGTGATCGACGCCATCAGCCCGGCCAAAGACGTCGACGGATTCCATCCCTACAACCTCGGACGCCTGGCGCAGCGCGAGCCGCTGCTGCGTTGCTGCACGCCCTATGGGGTAATGCGCTTGCTCGACAGCATCGGCGCGAAGCTCTCAGGGATGCAGGCGGTCGTCGTCGGCGCCTCCAGCATCGTCGGACGGCCGATGGCCCTCGAACTGCTGCTCGCGGGCGCCACTGTGACGATCTGCCACAGCCGCACGCGTGATCTGGCGGCCGAGGTGGCGCGCGCGGAGCTGGTGGTCGCCGCCGTCGGGCAGGCCAACAAGGTGCGCGGCGAGTGGATCAAGCCCGGCGCCATTGTCATCGACGTCGGCATCAACCGCCTCGGGGACGGTCGCCTGGCAGGCGATGTGGAATATGCCCCCGCGGCGGCACGTGCGGGCTGGATCACGCCGGTCCCGGGCGGGGTCGGACCGATGACGGTCGCCATGCTGATGCAAAATACGCTCGAGGCCTACCAGAAGCGCTGATCAGGCCTCTTCAGGCCGGACGCTCACGATCTCGAGCGGAATGCCGCGTATGGCCGCGGCGGTATCGGTGAACGAGCTGTAGAAGCTCCCCAGGAGCTTGCGGCATCCGGCCAGGCAATACAGATCCACGACCGCATCTCGCGCGGATTGGCGATTTCCGCGTCGCACCGATTTCTTAGGATGCGTGTGGACGCGCGCCCCGAACTCGCGCCGCAGCAGCGCTTCCTCCTTAAGATCGTCCGTCGCCAGGAAAAACTCCGTGGCGGGCTCGAGCTCCAGTTCCGCGCGCATTTTCCCCAGGAACTGCTCGGTCGGGCTAAGCGCGATTGACTGGCGGTTGTCCTGGCGGCGGATGTGCACGCCGACCATCCGCGGCAGCAGCGCATGGTATGGCTCGAGGGCCTGCCGTATCGCGGGCGCCGGCACCAGCTCAGCGAAAGGTCTGGCATTGGTAAAGAACCGGTTGAAGGTGCGAATCATGACGCCCGGCGAGTTCGCCAGATCCACGAAAGAATGTCCCTGGGTCGCCAGCTGGTTGGCCTCCGGTATGTCAATGAAACGCGCATGGGCCGCGCGCGCCCGTCGCAGCCTCAGCCAGCGCAGGAACTGCGGATCGCGCACCTGTCGCAGAGTGGTAAAGGCCGCTGGGATCTCAAACAGGTCCTCGAACCGGCAGGGCATCTGGTTGCGGATCGTCCACACGATGTGCAGCTCGCAGCCGGTATAGCGGGAGAGCGCAATGCCGGAATCAAGCACGCGCATCCGGTTGCCCAGGCCGCCGATGGGTTCCAGAGTCAACACGACTTCACGGGGATGAGAGCACGGGCCGCCGGAAGAACAGGCCATCGAGCTGCAGCAGCTCGCCGCTGCGCGGATCGAAGAAGCCGGGCTTGAGATCCATCAGGACAAATCCCTGCTTCGCCATCTCGGCGATCAGCTCCGGCAGCAGCAGCTCGCCCTGGTACAGGGGCGCGATCGACATCTCCAGCTGCACGCCGCTGCAGCGAGTGAGGGTCTCCCGGGCGCCGCGCAGCACCGCGGCCTCGAATCCCTGCGTGTCGATCTTCAGGAAGAGGCGCTCGCCCGGCCCGCAATACTGGTCGATGACACGGTCCAGCCGGCGCACGGTGACGGTCTCCGTCCCGACGTAGGCGGACTTCGGCGCCGCGGCCAGGTGCTGCGGCAGCATCTCCAGGAAGGAGGAGCTCTGGGAATTTCCGGCGACATGGATCGTCCGCGTCTCATCCTCGTCACCCAGCGCCAGTTGCACCGCCTGCCAGTTTGGAATCAGGGCGGTATTGAATTTCAGCTTGGCGTAAGGCCCCGCCAGAGGCTCAAAGGACACGATCCGGCCGCGATAGCCGCGGGCGCGAAGCTGGCGGGCGAACTGCCCCGCGTTGGCGCCCACATCCAGCACCACCTCGACGTCAAATCGCTGCAGCAAGCGCTGCAGCGTGTCCGCGCGGCGGTAGGCGCGCAGACCCACACGGGCGAGCAGATTGCGCAGCAGGGCCTTGCATTGATAGGCCTCAGGCATCGGCGCGCACCGCGACCAGCCAGAATTCCTTGCGGATGGCGGCCGCGTCCCGCAAGCGCTCGATCGACCAGCGGAGCGGTGCCATGAGAAGCTGCGCCAGCCGGCGCGCCACGCCCGCCGTGCGGTGCACGAGATGCGGATGGACGCGCACAACGCGATACCCTTCTTCCTCCAGCAGCCGCGACAGGGTCGCCGGCGTGTAATAGATGGCGTGCCCGGTGGTCGGGTCGGAGGGCTGGAAGAATTTGTGGTGCGCCGGGTCGCGCACCGCCCGGTGATAGGCGCCGAAGGGCACGGCGATGTACAACCCGCCGCCGGGACGCAGCACGCGGCGCACCTCGCGCAGGGCGGCGCGCGGATCAGGGGTGTGCTCCAGCACGTGCTTCATGACGACGATCTGGAAGGCGCCCTCGGCAAAGGGCATGGCGGTCATGCTGCCCACTTCCACCGCGTAGCCCTTGCTGCGGCAGAAGGCCGCCACCCCCGCGTCATATTCCAGCCCGGTCGCCGCCATCCCAAGCTGCTGCGCGGCGCGCAGCGTGTAGCCCAGCGAGCAGCCGACGTCCAGCAGTGGACCGGGCGCCACGTGATTGAGCACGTCCCGGATCTGCTCGCGCGACTTGCTCACCCGGTGGCGCCAGCGCCTGGAATAAGCCGTGCTCGCCGGATCGAAAGGCCGTGGGAGCGGCGCCTGCTCCGCGGTCCACTTCTTGTAAATCAGGCCGCACGCGCACCGCACCCACAACACCGTGGCGTGGCGGGCGTAGTCGCTGGATGCAGGATTCCTGCACAGGGGACAGGCCGTATGCAGGGTGCCGTCCGTCGTGCTCAAGACGAGGTGGCCTCGGCCATCTCGGCCTCCACCATGGCGTTCACCACCTCCGGCATCGTAAAGCGCGCCCGCCATTTCAGGATCCGTGCCGCCTTGGCCGCATCGCCACAGCTGTGGTCGATGTCGGCGGGACGGAACAGGTCGGTGGAACTGTCCGTGTGCTGCTGCCAGTCGAGGCCCACGTGGCTGAAGGCCGCGGCGGCGAACTGCGCCAGTGAGTGCGCCGCACCCGTCGCGATCACGTAGTCATCGGAGCGTTCCTGCTGCAGCATGAGCCACATGGCTTCCACATATTCCGGCGCCCAGCCCCAGTCGCGGTGAATCTCCAGGTTGCCGAGCGTCAGCCGGTCGCGGCTGCCGCGCGCGATGGCGCAGGCCGCGGCGACGATCTTGCGCGTCACGAAGCGGCGCGACCGGAGCGGGGATTCGTGGTTGAAGAGGATGCCGGTGCTCGCGTGCAGGCCGTAGGCGTCCCGGTAGTTCGCCACCAGTCCGTGGGCCGTCGCTTTCGCCACGGCGTAGGGGCTGCGCGGCCGGAAGGGTGTGCCCTCCACGGCGCGCTCGCCGCCGGTGTCACCGTAGCATTCGCTCGAGCCGGCGCTGTAGAGGCGGATCGGACGGCCAAGGAAGCGGATCGCTTCCAGCAGGTTCAGCGTCCCCATCGAGATGCTTTCCAGGGTCTCCACCGGCTGCTCGAAGGACAGGCCGACGGAGCTCTGCCCGGCGAGGCTGTAGATCTCATCGGGCGCTACACTCGAAATCACCTGCAATACACTTCGGAAGTCATTGAGTGCCATGGATAGTTTTGTCACGCGTCCAGCGATGCTCAGCCGCACCAGGTTGGCAAAGCTCTGGGCGTCCGCGTCGCGCGACGTACCGTAGACCGCATATTCCCGTTCGAGCAGGAGCTGTGCGAGGTAGGCCCCGTCCTGCCCGGAGACGCCGCAGATCAGGGCGCGCTTCACTCGCGTCTCCAGATCGTGCGGCCGCCCTGCTGGTCCTCGAGCTGCACGCCAGCGGCGGCGAGTTCGGTGCGAATGCGATCCGCGGCCGCAAAATCACGCGCGCCGCGCGCGGCCAGGCGCGAGGCGATGCGCTCCTCGATCTGCGCCTCATCGAGCACCGCTCCGCTCGCCTGTGCCTCCTCGAACCGGCCCGCCTGCAGGCGGAACCAGTGCTCCGGATTTTCCTGGAGCACTCCGAGCACGCCGCCCAGGCTCCGCACTTCCGCCGCGAGCGTCCCGGCCTCGGCGTGGCGGCCGGCGGCGCGCGCGCCATTGAGCTCGCGCGCCAGGTCCTGCAGCACCGCAAAAGCCTCGGGCGTGTTGAAGTCATCATCCAGCGCCCGCTCGAAGCGTGAGCGGGCCGCGCCGCCCGAGGGCGCTGCGGCTTCCGGCACGCCGCGCAGCGCGGTGTACAGGCGCGTGAGCGCGGCGTCCGCCTGCTCGAGCTGCGCGGTGGCATAGTTGATCGGGCCGCGGTAGTGACTGGCCAGCAGGAAGGCGCGCATCACCTCCGGATGGCGCAGGCGCGGCAGCACCTCTCGCAGCGTGAAGAAATTGTTGAGCGACTTCGACATCTTGACGTCATCGACGTTGACGAAGCCATTGTGCATCCACACGTTGACGAAGGCGGAGCCGCTCGCCCCGCAGGACTGCGCAATCTCATTCTCGTGATGCGGGAACTTCAGGTCACTCCCGCCCCCATGGATGTCGAAATGCTCGCCCAGCACGCTCATCGACATGGCCGAGCATTCGATATGCCAGCCCGGGCGCCCGGGCCCGAAGGGCGAATCCCAGGCGGGCTCGCCCGCCTTGGCGCGCTTCCACAGCACGAAATCGAGCGGATCGCGCTTGGCCGAATCCACCTCGACGCGCGCCCCGGCGCGCAGGTCCTCGAGGCGCTTGCCCGAGAGGCGCCCGTAGCGCGGGAAACGCGCCACCGCGTAGCAGACATCCCCGTCTGTGGTGAGGTAGGCCAGCTCCCTGGCGATCAGCCGCTCGATCAGGGCGATGATGCCGGGGATATGCGCGGTCGCGCGCGGCTCGTGATCGGGTCGCTCGCAGCGCAGGGCCAGGCAATCTTCGTCCATCGCGGCGATGAAGCGCGCCGTGAGCTCTTCGATCGGCTCGCCATTCTCCGCCGCGCGCTTGATGATCTTGTCGTCGATGTCGGTGATGTTGCGGACATAGGTCACCTGGTAGCCCCGGTAGCGCAGGTAACGGCGCACCAGGTCGAACACCACCAGGAATCGCGCGTGCCCGAGATGGCAGTAGTCGTAGACCGTCACGCCGCAGACATACATGCCCACCTTGCCGCTGTGAATCGGCGTGAACACTTCCTTGCGGCCCGTCAGTGAGTTGTGGATCTGCAGCACGGCTGGGTGAACCTTCCTGTCTTCGCTCCGTTGCTCACTGCGCCCAGGCCGCGAGCCGCTCCTGCGCGAGCCCGGGCGACATCGCCTTGAGGAGCGGTGCGAGCTCGGGGCCGTGCAGCCTCCCGGTGAGCGCGGCACGGAGCGGTGCATAGAACGCGGCCCCCGTGCGCCCGCTGGCCGCGCGCCAGGCCGTGAGGTCGGCGCCCTGCGCCGCGGCGGCGGCGATCAGGCGATAGAACTCCCGGCCCGCCGCTGCGACCGCGGCACGCGCCGGATCCTCCCAGCGCAGCTCGCCGCCCAACAGCACCGGGAGCCACTCCACAATATCACTTGCCGCGATGAGGTTGGGCTGCAAGGCCACGACGCAGGCCCGGCGCTGTACCGGCGGCACCGAGGCCGGCAGGAAGGGCTCGAGCCAGGCGAGCGCGGCGTCAGGCGTGAGCGCATGCGCCCACAGCCCCTGCCAGTGCCGCAGCTGCACGGGATCAAAGCGCGCGCTGGCGCGCTGCAGATGACGGGTCTCGAAGTGCGCGGCCATGTCCGCCAGCGAGAGCACGGCCAGCTCGCCGCTCGAATGCCCGAGACGAAACAGGTGATTGCAGATCGCGGTGGCGCTGTAGCCCGCCTCGCGCAGCTCGCGCAGCGACTGGGCGCCGGTGCGCTTGGACAGGGGCGTGCCGTCCAGACCGGTGAGCAGTGGCAGGTGGCCGTAGCGTGGCGCACGCATCCCGAGCGCCTCGAGCACCAGCAGCTGGCGCGGCGTGTTGGCCAGATGGTCCTCACCGCGCAGCACCTGCGTGACGCCCATCAGCGAATCGTCCACCGCGTTGGCAAAGAAGAAGGCCGGCGTGCCCTCTTCGCGCCGGATGACAAAATCGCCGATGTGGGCGCAATCGACCTGCTGCGGGCCGTGCACGAGATCATCGAACACCAGCTGCCGATCGACCGGCACCCGGAAGCGCAGCGTCGCGCTCGCGCCCGCCGCGAGCCGGCGGGCGACCTCGCGCGCCTCGAGCTGCGCACAGGTCCCGGCGTAGCGCGGCGGGCGGCCGGCGGCCAGCTGCGCGCGACGGCTGAGTTCGAGCTCCTGGCTGCTGCAAAAGCAGCGATAGGCAGCCGATCGGCTCTCGAGCTGCGCGAGGAGCGGCGCGTAGAGGCCACCCCGCTGCGACTGGCGGTAGGGACCGGTGCCACCGTCGTGGCCCGGACCCTCGTCCCAGTCCAGTCCCAGCCAGACAAGCTCGCGCTCCAGGGCCTCGACGTGCGCATCGGTGGTGCGCGCCGCGTCGGTATCCTCGATGCGCAGCAGGAAGCGGCCGGCCAGGCGGCGGGCCAGCAGCAGGTTGAACAGCGCGGTGCGCACATTGCCGAGGTGCAATTCGCCGCTCGGGCTCGGTGCAAAACGGGTCACGACGGCGCCGGCGTTCATCTCTACAATGTTAATGGATGTCGCGGCCCCATGGATGGGTACCTCGTGAGCACACTGTTCGTCTCCGACCTGCACCTCGATGCCGCCTTCCCCGCGGCCGTGGCGCAGTTCGCCCAGTTTCTTGCAGGTCCGGCACGCGAGGCCGAGGCGCTCTATATCCTGGGTGACCTCTTCGAGACCTGGGTGGGCGATGACGACGAGGATGCGGAGCGCGCCCGCGTGTGCGCGGCGCTGCGGGACCTGAGCGATGCGGGCGTGGCCTGTCACGTCTGCCATGGCAATCGCGACTTCCTGCTCGGGACCGGATTCGAGCAGCGCACCGGCTGCCGCCTGCTCGCCGATCCGACGATCATCGATCTGTACGGCGAGCGCGTGCTGCTCACGCATGGAGATGCGCTGTGCACCGCCGATCCGTCCTATCAGCGCCTCCGGAGCGTGGTGCGCAGCCCTGCCTGGCAGCGCCGCTTCCTGCGCCTGCCGCTCGCGACGCGCCGCTCGCTGGCCGAGGAGGCGCGTGCCGGAAGCCGCGCGCACACCGGCATGGCGGCAGCGGGGATCATGGACGCCAGCGAGGACGCCGTGGTCCGCGCCATGAGCGCCTGCGCCGTGCGCACGCTCATTCACGGGCACACGCACCGGCCGGCGGTGCACGAATTGCTCGTGGATGGCGCGAGCGCGCACCGCATCGTGCTCGGCGCCTGGTACGAGCAGGGCAGTTGCCTGCGCTGGGACGCGAGCGGCTATGAGCTTGACTCGCTCCCCCGCGGCGGACCGGAGTGAAAGCGCAGCTCGGTGTCCTCCGAGCTGATCAGCTGCGCTTCGATACTTAAAAATTCCTGCAGACGCGCCGGCCACGCGGCCCTAAGCGCATCGCCCTCGCCGGCCGCCTCGGCGGCCAGCTCCAGGTACAGCGCCCCATGGCGCGCCTCGGCCCGTTCCAGATCGGCATAGAAGTCGCCCAGCGGTGCGGGCAGGCGCGGCGCGAGCCGCCCGAAGCGCTCACAGGAGCGCGCCTCGATGATCGCGCCGATCAGCATCAGGTCGACGCGCCGCTGCGGCTCGTGGGTGCTCAAGTCCGCGCGCAGAGCGGCGGCGTAGCGGCCGGGTGGTAGCCGGCGAAACGGCACGGCGAGGCGCTGCATCATGCGGCTGACCTGCTCGAAGTGGCGCAGCTCCTCGCGCGCCAGGCGCGCCAGCGCCAGGTTCTGCCGCTCGAACTCCGGATAGGCGAACATCAGCGCCACGGCGGTGGAGGCGGCCTTCTTTTCGCAGTAGGCGTGATCGAGCAGGATCTGCGCCCAGCCCGTTGCGGCCGCCTCGAGCCAGCGCTCCGGAGTCGGCGCCAGCGAGGCGAGCAGATTCACGCTTCGGCCGTCCGGTTGAGCCATTCCTGGCGCGCCACGCTGATCGCCCGGGCCGTTTCGAGGGCATCGGCGTAGCGATCCGCCGGCTCCTTCGCCAGCAACCGATTGAGCAGCGGCTGGAGCGGCTCCAGGCGTTCATCGAGGCGGGGAATGGGGGCGTTGCGGTGCATGTAGAGCACGGTCATCGGATTGTCGGCGCGATAGGGCTTGTCGCCGGTCAGCATCTCGTAGAGCACGACGCCCAGGCTGTACAGATCGCTGCGCGGATCGAGCCGCTGTCCGTGGCCCTGTTCCGGGCTCATGTAATGCGGGGTGCCGAAGATCAGTCCCTTGTCGGTCAGCTCCATCTGCAGCGCGGCCTGCTTGGCCATGCCGAAATCGATCAGCGCCAGCTGCTCCTCGGAGCGCAGCATCACGTTGCCCGGTTTCAGGTCCCGGTGCAGGATGCCCGCCTCGTGGATGGCGCCCAGCACGTCGGCGAGCTGCGCGGCGTAGAGCATCGACTCGGCCGGCGCCAGGCCCTGCTTCATGCGCCGGCGCAGGTCGCCGCGCGGAAAATACTCCATGGCGAGGTAGGCGTGATCGTCGGCGATGCCCAGTTCGTGCAGGTGCACGATATTGGGATGGCGGATCCTTTCGGCGATCTCGTATTCCTGCAGGAAGCGCTCGAAGGACTGGTCCATGCCGGAGTCGTCGCGCTGCGAAGGCGTGACCTTGAGCACCACCAGCCCCTCGGCCTTCTCGCTCTCGGCCACGTACAGCTGCGAGACCGAGCCGCGCGCCAGGAGCCGCGCACGCCGGTAGCCGGGAATGCGCGCATCGCCAAAGCGGTGTGATTCGCGCCCCGCCTCCGAGACGCGCCACTCGGCCATCGCCAGGCGGTGGCGGTGGCTGGCCCGCTCGATGGCATCGACCAGCGCCGTGTGCACGAAGCGCTGCTTGCTGACGACCGCGAAGGCGCCCCAGCCGAGCGCCGCCTCCTGGGTGCGCGCGTCGTCCGCGTCCGCCAGGAAAATCACCGGGGCGAAGCCGCTCCGGTTGGCCAGGTCACGGAGCCATTCCAGCCCCTCACCGCCCGACCAGGACTGGCTAAGCAGCACCGCATCGAATCCCTGCGCCAGGAACTCGGCGGGGATCGTGCCGCGTTCCAGCGGCTGGTACGGGACCAGCTCGACCGCGGGCCAGCGGCAACTGGCGTGGTGGCGGATCAGTGACTGGATCCGCGGCTCCTGTTCAATCGCCAGCAGGCGCATGCCACTTCAGCCCGAGAATGAGAAAACTAGTGTGATCGGCGCCGGCCTGCGCGCCGGCCGGCAGGTTCAGCAGATCCCCGGAACTGGCGAGCAGCTCGGTGCAGTTGTCGAGACGGATCTCGGTCTCCGGATCAAATCCGGCCACCGCCATGCGCTCCCAGGATCCGGCATCGATCAGCGCCCCCGCATCATCGCTCCGGCCATCGCAGGAGGCGGCCAGGATCAGCATCGACTCGCGCCCGGACAGCAGGCTCGCCGCGCTGGCGGCCAGCAGCAGATGCGGCGCGGTGAAATCCGTGTGCCAGCAGGCGTGCCAGGCCTGGAGCCCACTCGGTCCCATATCGAGGGCGTGTGCGACGCGCACGGCGGCCACGTTCGGCAGGTCGAGCAGCGCGCCGCGCCAGTGCAGCACCAGCCGGTGGTGGTCGCACTGCTGCGAGAGCAGCAGCTCCCACGAGCCAGGCTCGCGGCCGGCCAGGGCGGCGAAATGGGACAGCAGCATCGAGCGGGCCCGCTGCAGGCGGCTGGCTCCGGGTTGCGCCGGCCTGGCGCCTGCGAACACCTAAGGCCCGCTGACGACCCGCAGCGAGCTGTACGCGCCCGCCCGGCGCTGGCTGCGCGCGGCGTCGGAGCGGTCGCGCTGGAGCTGTCCCAGGTATTCGGGGGTGACATCGCCGGTGACGTATTCGCCGGAGAAGCAGGAGGTGTCAAACTCGCTGATCTTGGCGTTGTCGTGCTGGCAGGCCGCCACCAGGTCGGCCAGGTCCTGGTAGACCAGCCAGTCCGCGCCGATCAGCCGCCCGACCTCCTCTTCACTCCGCCCGGCGGCCACCAGCTCGCTCGCCGCGGGCATGTCGATCCCGTACACGTTGGGGAAACGCACCGGCGGGGCGGCGGAGGCAAAATACACCTTGCGTGCGCCGGCTTCGCGCGCCAGCTCGATGATCTGCGCCGAGGTGGTGCCGCGCACGATCGAGTCATCGACCAGCAGCACGTTCTTGCCGCGAAATTCCAGGTCGATGGCGTTGAGCTTGCGGCGCACCGACTTCTCGCGCAGCTCCTGGCCCGGCATGATGAAAGTCCGGCCGATATAGCGGTTCTTGTTGAAGCCCTCGCGATACTTGATGCGGAGCTTTTGCGCCATCTGCAGGGCGCTGGTGCGGCTGGTATCGGGCACCGGGATCACCACGTCGATGTCGTGCTCGGGATGCACGCGGCGGATCTTGTCCGCCAGCCGCTCCCCCATGCGCATGCGCGCGCGGTACACGGAGATATTGTCGATGATGGAGTCGGGACGCGCGAAATAGACGTATTCGAAGATGCAGGGGGTGTGGCGCACGGTGCTCACGCACTGCTGCGAGTGCAGCCGCCCCTGCTCGTCGATGAACACCGCTTCACCGGGCGCCACGTCGCGCACCGGCTTGAAGGAGAGCATGTCGAGCGCCACGTTCTCCGAGGCCAGCATGTACTCGGTGCCGCGGGCGGTGCGCCGCTCGCCCAGGATCAGCGGCCGGATGCCGTTGGGGTCCCGGAACCCCAGCACGCCGTGACCGATGACCATCACCACCACGGCATAACCGCCCCGGCAACGCCGGTACACGGCCGTGGTGGCGGCAAAGATGTCGGCCGGCGTAACGCGCGGGGTGCCGACCCGCTGCAGCTCGGAGGCCAGCACGTTGAGCAGCACTTCGGAGTCCGACTCGCTGTTGAGGTGGCGGCGCTCCTCGCGCGTGAGCACGTCGGCCAGCTCGGCGGCATTGGTCAGGTTGCCGTTGTGCGCCAGGCAGATGCCGTAGGGCGCGTTGACGTAGAAGGGCTGGGCTTCCGAGGCGCTGTCGCAACCGGCCGTCGGGTAGCGCACATGTCCGATGCCGACATTGCCGCGCAGCTCGAGCATGTGGTGCTGCTGGAACACATCGCGCACCAGCCCGGAGCCCTTGCGCACGCACAGCGCACCCTGCTCCGCGGTCATGATCCCGGCCGCATCCTGGCCACGGTGCTGCAGGACCGTCAGCGCATCGTAGATACGCTGATTAACCGGGGCGGTGCCCACCATGCCGACGATGCCACACATAGTTTGTAACCGTAGGGTTCAGGCGGTCATTGACGCGGCGCGAATAGTATCCTCTCCGACGAGACTCCGCAGCAGATTGCCGGCCTTCTCGGCGTAGGGGGCCAGGGCCGAGTCGCGATACCAGGGCTCCTCGTTCAGGCGCACGGCATGGCACAGGATGGCCAGCACGCCGATCACCACGACGCCGCGCAGCATCCCGAACACGAAGCCCAGCAGGCGATCCGTGCCGCTGAATATCGACAGGCGCGTGAAACGCGTAACGAGCGCACCGATGGCCGCCCCGATCAGCAGCACGGCGACGAAGATGATGGCGCGCGCCGCCCAGGGACGCACGGCCTCGCCGCTGAGCGCGCCACCCAGGTAGGGCTCGAGCTCACGGGCGTACTGCCAGGCCAGCACTACGGCCGTCAACCAGGTGACCAGCGAAATGACCTCGCGCAGCAGCCCGCGCAGCAGGCCGGCCACGCTGGAAAAAACCAGCAGGCCGATGATCACGTAATCTGTCCAATTCATGTCCGTTATTCTACCCCATCAGCGCACACCGGCCCCGCCACAGGTCTCAGGGCAGCGTATTGACGATCGGTTTCAGCCCTGTTTGCAGCATTTGCTGCCGCAGCGCCATGGCGCGGGCGCGGTCGGTGAAGGCCGCGCTGCGCACCCGGTACAGGCCCTTGTCGTCGGGGCCCGCAACCTGAACGGCAAATCCCTTCGCCTTCATCTGCCTGACCATGCGCTCGGCAAAATCGTGGCGCGCGAAGCTGCCCACCTGCACGGTCCAGCCCGCGCGCACCGCCGCGTGCGCCGGCACTGATGGCGGCGCCGATGCCGGCGGCGTCACCACAGGCCTGGGCGCCTCCTCCGGCTGGCGCGCCTCCACGGGCGCTGGCGCCGCTGCCGGCGGCGCGAGCGCGGGCGTTTCCGTCGCGGCCGGAACGCTCGCAGTCTGCGCGGCGCTGGCACTCAAGGGCGCGCCGGCCGGCAGCGGCTGTGCGCCATCGTTGTCGCGCAGATCGATGTTGTAGGTGCGCTCCGGTGGCCCGTCGAGGGCGCTGCCGGCGCTCTGGGAAGCGGGCGCCGGGTGGCCGCGAAACATTGCCGGCACCAGCAGCACCACGATCACCACGAGCAGTACCGCACCGGTCAGCCGCTCCTTGAGATGTGTCTGCAAGAGTGCCTTACCTGCCCGAAAGTTGAAGGCTCAGTATAGCCCACGCCACTGCAGCGCTGGTCCCACGGTGTGGAAGGAACCGCACACCAGCACGCGATCCCCGCTCACCGCCCGTTGCGCGGCACGCTCGCAGGCCGACGCCACGTCCCCGCAGATCTCCACCTCGCCGCGCAGGCTTCCCATGCGCTCGGCGAGGCGGGCCGCTTCCAGCGCGCGCGGTCCCTGTGGCGTGCACAGCAGCCAGTGATCGACCTGCGCATCGAGCTGCGCGGCGACCGCGCCGACATCCTTGTCGCCGAGCATGCCGAACACCGCGAGCGTCCTGCCCCGCGCCCCGAAGGCGCGCAGCTCATGGGCCAGCACCGCCGCGGCCGGTTCGTTGTGCGCAACGTCGAGCACCCACTCGACGCGGCCGGGAACCCGTTGCAGCCGGCCGGGCAATCGCACGCGGCGCAGCGCCGAGGCGACCCTGGCCGCCTCCAGCGGCGCGCCGGCCGGCAGCGCCTGCATCGCCGCCAGCGCGGTCGCGGCATTGCGGTACTGGATTTCACCGGCCAGTGCCGGGGCCGGCAACTGCCTCAGATCGGCGCCGCGCTGGCGGAAATCCCAGCTCCCATCCGCTCGCAGCGCCCAGTTGAAGTCCTGGCCCGCCGCCTCGACCTTGCATTCCAGCGCCGCCAGGGCCGCCGTGACACTCGTGGGCATCTGCGTGGTGCCCAGGATCACCGGGCGGCCGCGCCGGAAGATTCCGGCTTTTTCCGCACCGATCGCCTCGAGCGTCTCGCCGAGCCAGTCGCGATGATCGAATCCCACCGAACACAGGACCGCGACGTCTGCATCGATGAGGTTCGTGGCATCGAGCCGCCCGCCCAGACCCACCTCGAGAATCGTCAGCGCAACGGCGCCATCGCGAAACAGCAGCAGGGCCGCCAGCGTGTTGAATTCAAAGTAGGTCAGCGAGATCTCGCCGCGCGCGGCCTCGATGCGCTCGAAAGCGTCCACCAGGGCCGCTTCCCCTGCCTCCACCCCATCGATGGTGATGCGCTCCTGGTAGCGCAACAGGTGAGGCGAGGTGAACAGTCCGACGCGCTGCCCGTGCGCCTGGGCGAGCGCGGCCATCAGCGTCGCCGTCGAACCCTTGCCATTGGTGCCGCCGATGATGGCCGTGCGGCCCGCCCATGGCAGGAGCCCGAGTCGCTCGGCGACGGCGCGAACGCGCTCCAGCCCCAGGTCTATGCTGCTCGGATGGAGCTCCTGGTGGAAAATCAGCCAGTCGGCCAACGTTCGGGCAGCGGGCATCAATCAGGAATCGAGGACGGGGCGCTTCATCAGCATCTGCAGGAGCAAGGCCAGCCGATCGCGCATCTCGCGCCGATCGATGATCAGATCGAGCGTGCCATGCTCGAGCAGGAACTCACTGCGCTGGAACCCTTCCGGCAGGGTTTCGCGCACCGTCTGCTGGATGACGCGGGGGCCGGCGAAGCCGATCAGCGCCCGCGGCTCGGCGACATTCAGGTCGCCCAGCATGGCGAGGCTGGCGGAAACTCCGCCCGTGGTCGGATCGGTCATGACCGAGATGTAGGGCAAGGCCGCGCGCGCCAGGCGGGCCAGCGCGGCGCTGGTCTTGGCCATCTGCATCAGCGACAGCAGCGCCTCCTGCATGCGGGCCCCGCCGGTCGCCGAGAAGCACACCAGCGGGCAGCGCTGCGCGACGCAGTGATCGACCGAGCGGCGAAAGCGCTCCCCGACCACCGAGCCCATCGATCCGCCGAGGAACTGGAACTCGAAGGCGCAGGCCACCAGCTCCTCCCCCTTCAGGCGGCCAGCCAGCGCGATCAGCGCGTCGCGCTCCGAGGTTGCCTTCTGGGCCTGGGTCAGCCGGTCCCGGTAGCGCTTGCTGTCGCGAAAGCGCAGCGGGTCCTCGGGCTGCACCAGCGCGCCGATCTCCAGCTGCGGCCCCGGGTCCAGCAGTGCGCTGAGGCGCGCGCGGGCGCCGATGCGCATGTGGTGCGAGCACTTCGGGCAGACATTGAGGTTGCGTTCCAGCTCGGCCCGGTAAAGGACCGCATCACAGGCCGGGCACTTGATCCACACCCCTTCGGGGACCGAACGGGAACGCCGTTCGGTCTTGATGCGCGAGGGGACGATTTTCTCGAACCACGACAAGGATTCAGCCTTCCGCCAGGTCGGAGAACCCGATCATAGCGGAATCATCCGGCAGGCCGAACTCGGGCGGGTATTCGACCCTCCAGAGGTACAGGCCATGGGCCGGCGCGGTCGCCTCCCCGGTGCGGCGCTGGCGGGACTCAAGCTGCTCGCCCGCACGCCCGGCCGGCGCGTCCCCGAGGCCGACCGCCACCAGGGTGCCGACGATATTGCGCACCATGTGGTGCAGGAAGGCATTGGCGGTGATGTCGACCTGGACCCACTCATCGCGACGCCGCACCACCAGGGACTCGACCCGCCGGACGGGCGTGCGCGCCTGGCACTCGGCCGCGCGAAAGGCGCTGAAATCGTGCTCGCCGACCAGCAGCTGCGCTTCCGTCTGCATCCGCGCCACTTCCAGCGGCCGGTGCACGCACCAGGCGCGACCGGCGGCCAGCGCCGAGCGCGCCGGGCGGTTGAGCAGCAGATAGCGGTAGGAGCGGCGCAGGGCCCCGTAGCGTGCATGGAACCCCTCGCTCACCGGTTGCACCCAGCGCAGGCTGATGGTCGAAGGCAGCGCGCTGTTGGCGCCGAGCAGCCAGCCGCGGGCGCTGCGTTGTGCGTCGGTATCGAAATGCGCCACCTGCGCCCGCGCGTGGACACCGGCGTCGGTACGGCCGGCGCAGCTGAGCGCTACGGGTACGGCAGCCACCCGGCCGAGGGCGGATTGCAGCGTTTCCTGCACCGAAAGGGAATGGGGCTGGAGCTGCCAGCCATGAAAGGCGCCACCGTCGTACTCGACGCCGATGGCGATGCGCGCCATCCGGGCTTCAGCCCGGGAGTGAGTCGATGAGGCGGCGCGCCTCGGTCTTCTGCGAGGCCGATCCCTCGCCCAGCACTTCTTCCAAGATACTCCGGGCGCCTTCCGGATCGCCCATATCCATGTAGGCGCGGGCAAGATCGAGCTTGGTGCCCACCTCGCTCATCGTCGCCGGCTCCACTTCGCTGATCGGCGTATCGCCCATCAGGCGCTGCGTCTTGGTGAACTCACCGGTATCCGAGCCGCGGGCGCCGACATCCAGGTCGATCGGGCCGGCCGAGTTGCCGGTCGATCCCAGATGATCCAGGTTCAGGTCGACCGCACCGCCCCCCTGCTCGCGCAGTGCGGCGATCCGGCCGGTGAAATCCAGGTTGTTGTCGACCTGCGGCATGATCGCCGTGACCAGCTCGGTCGGCGCGTGCACGGCGAGCTGCGTTTCCGCGGTCGCCGAAAAATCCTTGTCGGTGAACAGCCAGGTGCCGCTCTCGCTGCTGCCCCTGCCCATGGCCGGCATTTCCGCCGTGTCGCGCCCCGCTTCGGCCTGCGCCAGGAGCTGGCGCGTACCGGCCTCCATCGATCTCAAGACGGTGGGAGCGGACTCCGGACCGGCATCGGTGGCCTGGTGTGGACCGGTGTCGCCCGCGGACAGGTCGAGGCCCAGATCATCGAGTGCCAGTTCCGCGGTCTGCTCCGCCGAGGAGTTCATGAATCGCCCGGTCGACTCCAGCTTGTGACGGATGGTCGGGTTATCCAGCCCTGCGTGCTGCGGGTTCTCCACGGTGGGGGAATCGCCTGAGCGATCCTGCAATTCCATCGTTACGGTCTGCGAGATCGGCATCTCGCGCGTGGATCCGGTGGAATCCGAGCCGCGCGCCGGATCATCGAGCACGAAGTCGACGCCCGTGTCCCCGATCTGCCGCGACTCGCCCGTCGGCTCGGCACCGCTCAAGGCCGCGCCGAGGTCCAGATCCACCACGTCCGCCATGTTTTCGCTGGCCATCGAGGGCTCGCCCAGCAGGTCGAAGTCGACGCGATTCTGTCCGCCTTCGAGGTTCAGGTCGACGCCGCCGCTGGCTGCACCGGCGAGCGCGCCAGCGCTCGCGAACAGCGCATCATCGGGTGCGATCTGCCGCCCCATGATGACAATCTTTTCCCACTCGCCGCCCTGCGCCTGCTCGCGGCTGCCCGCCAGCTCGCGCGCCAGTTGCAGGAACTGGTCGCGATTGCCCCAGACGAAGAACACCTCGAGCAGCTTGACCCTCAGGTCACGCCGCCCCGGTTCCCGGGAAATCGCGATCCGCACCAGATCGGCCGCCTGGTCGTACAGGCCGTAAGCCATGTGGAAGTCCGCTTCCGCCAGCGGATCGCCCTGGTCGATGGCCACCGCGGTATCGCCCGACACCGTATCGTCCACCGAGACGGACGGCGCAGCGTGCATCGCCGCCAGTTCCGCCTCGCCGATCCGCGGCGCCTGGTGGGTGCCCGATTCCTCGACGACGAAAGAGGATTCCTCGCGGCTGTGGAGCGCGCGAATCGGCTGAGTCTCGGCCGGCCGGGCCGAGCGCGACGACGCTTCCATGGGCGGACTGGCCAGATGGTCCAGCGTGCGATCGAATTCCTGCGACTGGCGCGCGCGCATCGAGCGCCACCCCAGCAGTGCGGCAAACAACAGCGCGATGCCGATCAGCGCCACGTACCAGTTGTCCACCAGCCAGTCGAGCCAGGAGCCCGATGCGGGTGTCGCCGGCGCGGCCTTGGCCGGCAGCTGCGGTTTTTCCGCCGCCGGAGGCGCGGGCTGCGCCACCGGCTCGGGGGCCGGTACCGCAGCGGTGGGGGGTGTCTCGGCCGGCGCTGCCGTGGGCGGCGCGGGTTCGGGCGCCGCCTTGCCGCGATCGATCTGCGCCTGCAGGCGCGCCAGCTCGGCGTTCTTCAGGTCAAGCAGGCGCTGGGATTCGGTCAGTTGCGACTGCAGCGAGCTGACCCGCTGCTGCAGCTCCGCCGCGGTGCCGCCGCCGGAGGCCGTGCTCGTGGCGTCGCTCCCCGGCTCTGCGGGCGCAACCAGATGGAGCCGCGCACCGCTCCCGCCACCGTGCGTGCCGGCCCAGCTGCGATATTGCGCATGCACCTCGGAGCTGGCTTCGCCCGGGCCCACGGCCGCGACTGTGGTGACGTCGGGAATCGAGAGCTGCGCGCCCGCGTGCATCTCATTCATATTGCCGCTGAAGGCCTGCGGATTGGCCTTGTACAGGGCGACGAGCGCGCGTTCGCGCTGGTTGTTGGGAAAATTGTGGGCCGCAATGGCCGACAGGGTGTCGCCCCGCTGCACGACATAGCTCCCGCCCGCCGCGCCAGGCGCCGCGCCCGAGGCCGCGGGCGCCGCGGAGGCTGCCGGCGCTGCAGGCGCCGCCGAAGGCGTCACGCCGGCCGATTGCGCCTGCGGAACACTCGCCGGTGCGACCACTTCTGCCGCGCCGCCACCATTGGCGCCCGTGAAGGCAGGCGGATCGAGCAGCACGGTGTACTCGCGCACCAGACGGCCACGCGCCCAGTTCGCTTCGATCAGCAAGGTCGCGAAAGGCTCGGTGACGACGTCGGTCGAATGCACGCGCAGCACGTCGCGCCCATCGGCGCTCTTGGCCGGGACCAGGGTCACCGTATTGAGATAGGCCGGATAGTCCAGGCCGTAGCGGGCAAAGCTTTCACGGCTCGCCAGGATCACTTTCAGGCCCGCCAGCTCATCCGGAGTCGCCGTGACGTCGATTTCGGCGTCCAGGGGGGCATTCAGGGCGGATTTAAGGTGGATGTCCCCCAGCCCCAGCGCCATTGCCGCCGCCGGCAGCAGGGCCGCCAATACGATCAAGCGCACGACATAACGCGAGGGCATCAAATCTCCAAGTGGGTCATACGAGTCGCTAGTCTTTTAGAAAACAGCAAGTTGCGCCATTTTCCTTGGCCCGCTGGCTGCTCGCCCGGCAATATAACTTATAAGTACTCCCGGACCAAAATCTCCGCAATCTGGATGGCATTGGTTGCAGCGCCCTTGCGCACATTGTCGCCCACGACCCACAGATCAAGTCCGTGCTCATGGGACATATCCTCGCGAATACGCCCTACATAAACCGTGTCGTGGTTCGCTGCTTCGTGAACTGCAGTCGGGTAACCCCCCGGTTTCCGCTCATCCATCACACGCACACCGGGCGCCCGGGCCAGGAGCGCTCGCGCCTCGCTCGCACTGATCCGCCGCCGGGTCTCGATGTGCAAGGCCTCCGAGTGCCCGTAGAACACCGGCACGCGCACCGCCGTGGCGTTCACGCGGATGGTCTCGTCACCGAGGATCTTCCGCGTTTCCCAGAGCATCTTCATCTCTTCCTTGGTGTAGCCATTGTCCATGAACTTGTCGATCTGCGGCACGCAGTTGAACGCGATCTGCGGCAGCCCGCCCTTGGTTTCGACGGGCCGCCCGTTAAGCAACTCGGCGGTCTGCTCGGCCAGTTCCGCCACCGACTTGCGCCCCGCCCCGGACACCGACTGGTAGGTGGCGACGTTGATGCGCTCGATGCCCACGGCGTCGTGGATGGGCTTCAGAACCAGCAGCATCTGGATCGTGGAGCAATTCGGATTGGCGATGATGCCGCGATTCCGGTACTGCGCGATCGCGGGCGCGTTGACCTCGGGCACGACGAGCGGAATATCGGGCTCATAGCGAAACTGCGAGGTGTTGTCGATGACGACGCAACCGGCCGCCGCGGCTTTCGGCGCGTAGATTTCCGAGACAGCGCCGCCGGCGGAATAGAACCCGAGCTGCACGCGCGAAAAATCGAACTGCGCCGCATCGAGGACCGGCACCGCGCGCCCCTTGAAGGTCACGCTCTTGCCCGCCGAGCGCTCGCTGGCGAGCGGGAATAATTCCTGCACCGGAAACTTGCGCTCTTCCAGCACCGTGAGCAGCATCTCGCCGACCAGCCCGGTGGCGCCCAGCACCGCGACATTCCACGCCCGGCTCATCGATGCCGCTCGATATCGGGCGTGGTGGGCTTCACGTCGGCGTTCTGCGCCCGATGCCGCAGATAGTGATCCATCAGGATGATCGCCAGCATGGCCTCGGCGATGGGCGTCGCACGCAGGCCGACGCAGGGGTCATGGCGTCCGGTGGTGATCACCTCGACGGCCTTGCCCTCGCGATCGATGGTGCGTCCGGGCACCTGGATGCTGGAGGTGGGCTTGAACGAGACCTGCACCAGCAGCGGCTGGCCGGTGGAAATGCCGCCGAGCACGCCGCCGGCGTTGTTGCCGATGAAGCCCTCGGGCGTCAGCTCATCCCGATGCACGCTCCCGAGTTGCGCCACGGCGGCCACGCCCGCCCCGATCTCCACCGCCTTGACCGCGTTGATTCCCATCATGGCGTGGGCGATATCGGCATCGAGGCGATCGAAGACCGGCTCGCCTAAGCCCGGGGGCACCCCCTCGGCGCACACCGTGACGCGCGCGCCCACGGAGTCTCCCGCGCTGCGCAGCTCCCACAGGAGTTTCTCGAGCTCGGGCAGGCGCGCCGGATCGGGACAGAAGAAAGGGTTCTCGTAGGCCGCTGCGGGTTGCAGGGCTTCGATCGTAAGGGCCCCGATCTGGCTCAGGTAGCCAAAGATGCGCACCTGCGCGCGCTCGGCCAGGTACTTGCGCGCGATCGCGCCCGCGGCCACGCGCATGACGGTCTCGCGCGCCGAGGAGCGGCCGCCGCCGCGGTGATCGCGATGCCCGTACTTGTGCGCGTAGGTGTAGTCGGCGTGACCGGGGCGGAAGCGATCGGCGAGCTTGTCGTAGTCACGCGAGCGCGCGTCGGTATTTTCAATCAGCACGCCGATCGGCGTGCCGGTGGTGCGGCCTTCGAAGACCCCGGAGAGGATCCGCACCGCGTCGCCTTCGCGGCGCTGGCTGACGAAATGCGAGGTGCCGGTGCGGCGCCGGTCCACGTCGCGCTGCAGGTCCGCTTCGTTCAATTCCAGGCCCGGCGGACAGCCATCGACGATGCAGCCCAGTGCCGGCCCGTGGCTCTCGCCGAAGGTCGTCACCGTGAACAGCCGCCCGATCGAATTGCCTGACATCAGCCGCGCTGCCCTTCGCTCAACTGCTCGCGCGTGAGCAGGAACACTCCGCCCCCGCCGCGCGCGAACTCCAGCCAGGTGAAGGGCAGCTGCGGGAAGGCGCGCCGGACGCGCCGTTCGGAGTTGCCCACTTCGACGACCAGGAGCCCGGCGGGCCGCAGAAATCGCGCCGCATCGCGCAGGATCACCCGCACGGAATCCAGGCCGTCGGCTCCCGCCGCGAGCGCGCCGCGCGGTTCATGGCGGTATTCGGGCGGCAACACGGCCATTTCTCGCTGTCCGACATAGGGTGGATTGCTGACGATAATATCGTATGACTCGCCGGCCAGGGCGCCGAAATGATCCGACTGCAGGGCGCGGACGCGCCGCGCGAGGCGATGGCGCCGGATATTTCTCCGCGCCACCTCGAGGGCGCCGGGCGAGAGTTCCAGGGCATCGATGCGCGCGCGCGGAAAGGCCCTGGCGCAGGCGATCGCGATGCAACCGGAGCCCGTCCCCACGTCGGCCACCCGGCGCACGCGCCCCGGATCGATCCACGGCGCAAAACCGCGCTCGATGAGCTCCGCCAGGGGCGAGCGCGGAATCAGCACGCGTTCATCGACGTAGAATTCCAGGCCGGCGAACCAGCAGCGGTGCGTGAGATAGACGGCGGGCAGGCGCTCGGATATGCGTCGCTTCAGCAGCGCATCGAGAGCCGTGCGCTGCCTGGGCGTGATGGCGCGGCGCAGCCGCGCCGCTGACGGGTGGCGCGGCAGGCGCAGGGCATGCCAGATCAGCGCCGCGGCCTCATCGCGCGCGTTATCGGTGCCGTGGCCGTAGTGAAGGCGCGCGCGCTGCAAGCGGCGCGTCGCGCGCCGCAGGAACCCTGCCACCGAGTGCGGTGCCGGCCGGGGCGTCCGCGCGGTATGTGATAATCGATGCATGAATCTGCGGCGCCCGCTTCACCTGCTGTTGCTGACCGGGTTCGCCGGCGCGCTCGCCGGATTCCTGGTGGCGCGCATGCTGTCACAAAAGAGCATCGTCCTGCAGGCGGGCACCTGGCTGCCGCAGCCGCGCGCGGTGGCGCCCTTTCAGATCACCGACCTCGAGGGCCATTCCTTTGGCAACCCGGCGCTGCTCGGGCATCCGAGCCTGCTGTTCTTCGGCTACAGCAATTGCCCGGATGTCTGCCCGACGACCCTGGCGACGATCCAGTCGGCGCTGCGCCGGTCGCCCGTGGCAGGTCTCAGGGTGCTGTTCGTGACCATCGATCCGGAGCGCGACACGCCGGCCGCGCTTGAGCCTTACCTGCGCGCCTTCGGCCGCGGCGTGGTGGGCCTGTACGGGAGCACGGCCGCACTGATGCCGCTGGAGCGGAGCCTCGGCGCGCTCGCCGAGCGCCGCGAGGGACCGGCCGGGAGCTATCGCTTCGAACATTCCGCCACGCTCTACCTGCTCGATGCCCAGGGACGCATGGCCGCCGTGTTCACGCCGCCGATTAGCGCGGCCGCCCTAGGGGCCGACCTGTCCACGCTCGCGCAGGCCTCGATCCTGTGAGCGGCCCGGGGAGCGGGGAGGCGCGGATCGGGGAACGCCTGTTCGTGGGGCTGCAGCGTCTGCTGCCCCAGCACCTGCTGTCGCGCCTGATCGGAGCGCTCGCCCGGGCGCGCTGGCTGCGCCGGCCGCTGATCGCCCTGTTCCTGCGCGCCTATCACCCCGACCTGCGTGATGCGCTGGAGCCAGATCCGAGACGCTATTCGAGCTTCAATGCTTTCTTCACCCGCGCCCTGCGCGAGGGCGCGCGCCCGCTGGCGGACCCGCAATCGGCCGTCGTCAGCCCGGTCGATGGCACGATCAGTGCGCTCGGGCGCATCAGCGCCGGCCGACTGCTGCAGGCCAAGGGCCACGATTATTCCCTCGTGGCGCTGCTGGCCGGCGAGGAGGCCCTGGCGGGGCAATTGCGCGACGGCGGCTTCATGACCATCTATCTGGCGCCCTTCAACTACCACCGCATCCACATGGCGCTCGCAGGCCGCCTCTGCGCGGCCCGCTACGTGCCCGGGCGGCTGTTCAGCGTCAATGACACGACGGCGCGCCTGGTCCCGGACCTGTTTGCGCGCAACGAGCGGGTCGTCCTGACATTCGAAGCCGCCTGCGGGCGCTACGCGCTGGTGATGGTCGGCGCCCTGTTCGTCGGCAGCATGAGCAGCGTCTGGCACGGCGATATCGCACCGCGCGGCGGCCGCTTCTCGCGCGCCCTGGCGCTGCCCGGTCCGGGGCAGCCCTCGCCGCTCCCGCGCGGCGCGGAGCTCGGCCGCTTCAACATGGGATCGACGGTCATCCTGCTGCTGCCGCCGGCGGCGGGGGGCTGGGAGGCCAGCCTGACCCCGGGCCGCACGCTGCGCGTTGGCGAGCGCATCGGTGCCCTGCCCGGAGCAGGTCCGCCATGAGGGCTTCGCCCTCCGAGTGGCGCCCGCTCGCCACGCGCGAGATGCTGCAGCGCCGGGCCTCGCTGCTGGCCGCCGTGCGCGAGTTTTTTGCGAGCCGCGCGGTCCTCGAGGTGGACACGGCGCAGCTGGTGAATTTCGCCGTCACCGACCCGCAGCTGCACTCGGCCGAGGTGCGCTGGCCGGGCAAGGACTCGCGGCTGCGTTTCCTGCACACCTCGCCCGAATACGCGATGAAGCGGCTCCTGGCCGCGGGCAGCGGCGATCTCTACCAGCTCTGCCACGTCTTCCGGGGCGGGGAGCGCGGCGCGCTGCACAACGCCGAGTTCATGCTGCTGGAGTGGTACCGGACCGGGTGGTCATCGCAGGCGCTGATGAGCGAGCTCGACGCCCTGCTGCGCACGCTCTTAGGTTCGGCCGCGCTCGGCGCCACGCGGATCGTGAGCTATGAGCAGGCCTTCGTGGAAGCCCTCGCGCTGAATCCGTTCAGCGACTCCGATGGCGCGATCGCCGCCTGTGCCTGTGCGCAGGGACACGAGGCCACCCTGGTGCAGCGCTGCAGCCGCGATGAAGTGCTGGACCTGCTGATGGGCACGCAGATCGGCCCGCGCCTGGGGGAGGATGGTCCGGTGTTCGTGCACCGCTATCCGGCCAGCCAGGCCGCCCTCGCCCGCCTCGACCCGGCCGATTCGCGCGTCGCGCTGCGCTTCGAGCTGTACCTGCGCGGCGTCGAGCTCGCGAACGGCTTCGAGGAACTCACCGACGCCACCGAGCAGCGCGCGCGCTTCCTCGAGAATCAGCGCAGCCGCGCGGCACGCGGATTGAGCGTCCCGGCGATCGATGAGTTCCTGCTCGCAGCGCTGGACTTCGGGCTCCCGCCCTGCGCCGGGGTGGCGCTCGGGATCGATCGGGTGCTGATGCTGGGCAGCGGGGCCCGGCGCATCGGGGAAGTGCTCGCCTTCGGCAGCGAGAACGCCTAGGTGTGGAGCCTCAACAGGTTGTTCCCACCCAGATTGAGTTTACTGATGGGCGGTTTAGATTGTAGCGCCGAGTGAGGGCGATGCCAGTTGTAGTGGTGGAGCCAAGTCTTGAGGGCTTG
>Ga0099795_10000002_pt1 | contig 161112 bp, 154 predicted proteins | sample Rivendell_Oct201_11_FD_78513 | JGI IMG/M metagenome (GOLD analysis project Ga0099795, IMG submission 78513) | Vadose zone soil microbial communities from the Eel River Critical Zone Observatory, Northern California, USA -... | ecosystem: Host-associated > Plants > Roots > Rhizosphere > Soil ... | reverse complement strand
CTCGCGGCCTGATTCCTCACAGGGAGTTACTTCGGGTCGCGTCCCGACCCCGGAATCGGCGGAAGGCGTCAACAGGCCGAGACCGGGGTCAGGCGCGGTCGCAAACGTGCACAGCATCGTGAGCTTGTCACAGTCAATGCCTTCCATCGCCGCAGCGTGGCGCAATGACACAGCCAGCACGTCATCATCCTGGGCATAGTGTTCGGAGGACAAAACGACGACCATCGCCGTCGGATCGACTCTGGCGATGACCAGAAGAGGCAGCAGCACGCTGAAGCCGGTGCCGCGATATTCCGGCTGCACGACGGCGCTCCAAAAGTTCGAGCCGGACAGCTGCGCGTCCCAGTGCCGGCGGTGGGCCCTGTTGACCACGACGACGATCCGTTCGTGTGGCACCAGATTCGCGGCCCGTTGCAGCGACATCTGCAGAAGTGATGGCCCGCCGTTGAGCGGACGATACTGTTTTGGCGTCGCAGCACGCACGGCGTCGACGCCGGTTTCGCCGGGACCACTGCCATCATCGTCGCCGTCGGCCAGAAGGACCACCCAGACCGCGCGGTGTTTATTTGTCATCGCGGCGTCCTGCGTTATTCACGTTCTTGCCGGGTTATGACTAAGACGGCCTCAGGCTACCGAAGCGCTGCAGGTTCGGAAATCGAAGTGATCCGGTACCTGGATTACCGCCTATCCGGTAAGCGCAAGGCGGGGGTACCCGAGCCGGGAATTCCCCGCGAACCTTGGGGTCAGGCGTCCTGGTGCCGGCTGCGGCGCATCAGCGTCAGGGCGAGGGTGGCGGAAGCCACGATCAGGAACAGGCTCACGGCGTTCAGCACCGGGGTGGCGCCCTCGCGCATCCGGCCATACATCATGATCGTCAGCGGCGCGTCCGAGCCGACCAGCATGAGGGTGGTGTTGAAATTCTCGAACGACATCAGGAAGGCGATTGCCGCCGAGCCGATCAGTGCAGGGCGCAGATAGGGGAGCGTGACGGTCCACAGCACGGCCGGATGGCTGGCACCCAGGTTCAGGGCCGCGTCCTCCAGGGTCCGGTCAAAGCGCTTGAGGCGCGCGCTGATGGTCAGCGTCGCGATCGCCGCGATATAGGAGAACTGGCCCAGCACCACCAGCGGCAATCCTGGCCTCAGGAAGTCCAGCTCCCATCCGAACAGGTCGCTGCACAGGTCGGCGATGCGGCTGGCGAAGGCCAGGATGGAAATGCCGAGGATCACGCCGGGAATCACCAGCGGCGCCAGCATAACGACGGACAGGGCGCCCTTGCCGGGAAAGCTGAAGCGCTCCATCAGGAAGGCGTTGGCCGTGCCGATCAGTACCGACAGGGTGGTCACCCAGGCGGCGACAATGCAGCTGGTCCAGATGCTGCCGAGCAGTTCCCGGTCGCCGAACAGCCCGACGCGGCCGTCGGCTCCATTGCCGAGGAACCAGTCGAGCGTGAAGCCGTGCCACGGTGGCGCCGGGTAGGGGGCGTCATTGAAGGCGAACACCGCGACAGTCAGCAGCGGCAGGAACAGGAACACCAGGAAGGCGGAGACGTACAGTGCCGTCGCGGTGCGCAGCCAGGCCGGTCGCGGAAGCGTCGGAATCATGTGCGCCGCATCACGTCGCTGAAGCGCTGGCCGCTCAGCTTCAGGCCGAACCAGACCATTGCGGTGGACAGCGCCAGCAGCAGGAAGCCGAAGGCGGCGCCCTGTTCCCAGTTGAAGCGGACAATGAACTGCGTGTAGATCTGCTCCGTGAACCACAGCGAGTTCTTGCCGCCGAGCAGGGTGGGCGTCAGGTAATTGCCGAGCGTCAGCATGAATACGACGATGCAGCCCGCGGTGATCCCCGGTGCCGCGTGCGGGATCACGATCTCGCGCAGGATCGCCCCGCCGCGGCTGCCGAGGTTGTAGGCCGCTTCGATCAGCGCGTTATCCAGGCTCTCCAGGCTCCCGACCAGCGGCACCACCATGAACAGGAGCGAGGTGTAGACCAGGCCGACCAGGATCGTCGCGTCGTGATAAAGCATCTCCACCGGCATCCGGGTCAGGCCCAGGTGCACCAGCAGGCTCGGCAACACGCCCGACTCGCGCAGCAGGATCATCCACCCGAGCGTGCGCACCGTCTCGCTGACCCAGAAGGGGATCAGGCACACTACGAACAGCAGCGCGCTCATGCGGCCGCGCGCCAGCTTGGCGATCGTCCAGGCGATCGGAAAGGCCACCAGCAGCGTGAGCGCGGTGGCCAGCGCCGAGATCAGCGCGGTCCTCAGGAACACGTGCCAGTAGAGCGGCTCCTGGAAGAAGGTGCGAAATTGCGCCAGGCTGGGTGTGTACTGGCGCGGCGCGACCCGCTCGCGCAGCGAGAGCATCGCCAGATCGACGTGCGGCAGCACGATCAGGCCGAACAGCCACAGCAGCACCGGCGCGAGCAGCAGCCCGAGGGTCAGGCGGCGGTACCAGGCAGCGCTGGATCCCGGCTCAGGCATCGGGGGCAGCGGCGGCAAAGCATGCCGCGCGGTCCGGCTCGAAGCTGAAGTAGACGCGTGTACCCACCTGCAGGTCAGCGTAGGCGCCGGTCTGGGGCAGCGCGATGCGGTACTCGAATCCGCTCTGCTGCTCCTTGAGCAAAATGGCCGAATTCGCGCCGTCGAACAGCAGGCTGATCACCTCGCCCGCGTGCACCGCCTGCCCGGGCGGCAGCTCCGCGCTGCTGCGGCCCAGGGCCGTCGCCTCCGGCCTGATGAAGGCCTCGACGCCGGCACCGACCGTCAGTGCGCCGTGGCGGCGGCCGCGGATCTTCCAGCCGCGGGACGTCTCGACCTCGGCGTACTCGCCGTTGAGCGCCGTCAGCTTGCCGCCCACCCGGTTGTTGGCGCCCACGAAGCCCGCCACGAACGGGGTGGCCGGCGCGTAGTACAGTTCCTGCGGGGTGCCCAGCTGCTCGAAACGCCCGTGATTCATGACGCCGACGTGATCTGAGAGCACCAGCGCCTCGGACTGGTCGTGCGTGATGTAGACGAAGGTCGTGCCGAAGGCGGCCTGCAGTTGCTTGAGCTCGATCTTCATGTGCTCGCGCAGCTTCAGGTCCAGCGCGCCCAGGGGTTCATCCAGCAGCAGCAGCGTGGGTTCGAGCACCATGCTGCGGGCGATGGCCACGCGCTGGCGCTGCCCGCCGGAGAGCTCGTCGACCCGCTTGGCGCCGGCGCCGCCCAGGCCGACGGTCTCGAGCATCGCATCGGCGCGGCGCCAGCGCTCGGCGCGCGCCACGCCGCGCCGTGCCAGGCCGAAGGCGACGTTCTCGCGTACCGTCATCATGGGAAACAGCGCCAGCTGTTGGAACACCATGTTGACCGGGCGCCGATTGGGCGCCACCCCGGCCATGCTGCGCCCGCCGATGGCGATATCGCCGGCGTCCGGCGCGATGAATCCGGCGATCATCCGCAGCAAGGTGGTCTTGCCGCAGCCTGAGGGCCCGAGGATCGAAAAGAAACTGCCGCGCTTGACGCTGAAGGACAGGTCGTTGACCGCAAGATGGGTGCCGAAGCGCTTGCTGACGGCTCGGGCTTCCAGATCCGGGGCGGCCGGCGCTCCGGCGCCCCGCGGCGTGCTCAATCGGCCGCCTTGATCCGGTCGAGGATGCCGCCCTCAATCTCCTCGAGGCCGGCGGGGATGGCCGGATACCACTTGATGTTCGCCAGGCCGTTCGGGAAGCTCTCGTTGAACTGGGCCCGCAGCCGCGGGTCCATGAACTTCTCGGCATCCTTGGCCGCCATGAAGTTGCCGATGGACTTCGCGACCCGGGCCGCGATCACCGGCCGCATGACGAAATTGATCCAGGCGTAGACGCCCGCTTCATTGCGGCCGCGCGCCGGTAACGCGAAGGTGTCCATCCACGCGATCGCGCCGGACTTCGGATTGATGTACTTGATGTCGGGATTTTCCCGGTTCAGCGTCCAGCCGCCCGAATCCCACATCATCGCCGCGTCGATCTCGCCGGCGCGCACGCCGTTGAGCAGCTGGTCCTTGTTGTCGTAGAAGAAGCGGAAATTCGGCTTGCAGGCGCTGAGGGTCTTGCCGACTTTCTGCATCAGCGCCGTGTAGGCGGGGATGTTTCCATAGAGCGCGAACGGGTCCTGGCCCAGGGCCAGCGCGTAGGCCATCAGGGCCGGGCGGCGCAGGCGCACCGAGGTCCGGCCGCGCAGGTCCGGCCGGCACAGATCCATGTAGTCACTGATTGTGGTGCGTTTGGAATTGTAGACCAGACCTTCCGTCCCCCAGACGTAGGGCAGGGCGTAGAGCTTGCCGTCGATGGTGGCGTTCCGGCGCACCGTCGCGAGCAGGTCGGGGAGGAATTCATCGAGCCGGACCTTCGACTCATCGATAGGCTTGTAGATCCGGAATTCCTGCTGTGCGCCGAGCAGCCGGTCCTGCGAGGGCTGCGCCAGATCGAAGCCCGCGCCGCCCGTGGCGCGGAGCTTGGAGATGATTTCCTCGTTGTTCGAGAGGGTCACCAGGACCTGAATGCCGGTCTCCTGCTTGAACTGGGCCACGACATCCGCCGGCACGTAGTCGGACCAGGTGATGATCCGCACCACCTTGGATTCGTCGGTCTGCTCGGGCGGCGAGGCGGCCGGTGCATGGTTGTTGCCGCACCCCATCATCGTCAGGACCGCGGTCGCGAGCAGGATTGGCGCCGGCAGCAGTGGAATCGAACGGCCCATCAGGTTTCTCCGCAGGCGCATCCAGGCGCGCCGCGGGGCGAGAATAGTTTTAATATCCCGGCAGGGCAATAGCCGAGGTTTCTGGAGCCATGACGATCACCAGGCCTGGCTTCGACCTGCTGGGGCATCGCGGGGCACGCGGCCTGTGGCCCGAAAATACGCTGGCCGGATTTGCGCGCGCGATGGCGCTGGGCGTGTCCGCGATGGAGCTGGACTGCCACGTCACCCGGGACGATGTGATCGTGGTCAGTCACGATGCGCGGCTGAATCCCGACTGCACGCGCGATGCGAGCGGACGATTCCTGGAAGCCGTTGGCCCTCCCATCGGGGCACTCACCTTCCAGCAACTGCAGGCCTACGACGTGGGGCGGCTCCGCCCGGGCAGCGCCTACGCCGCGCGCTTCCCTGCGCAGCAGGCGGTGGATGGCGAGCGCATCCCTCGCCTCACGGAGGTGCTCGCGCTGATCAAGGCCCAGGGAGCGGGGCGCGTGCGGGCCAGCGTCGAGGTGAAGCTATCGCCCGAGGAGCCGGAGTGGACGTTGGCGCCGGAATCCTTCGTCCTGCTCCTGGCCGACGCCGTGCAGGGCACCGGCATGCTGGCGCTCACGAATATCCTGTGCTTCGATTGGCGCGTGCTGGCGGCCGCGCGCGTTGAGCTGCCCCAGCTGACGATTGTGGCCTCGACCGAACAGCAGCCCGGCGGTGACACGGTCCGGCTCGGCGCCGCCGCCCCCTCGCCCTGGCTCGGCGGCCTTGACCCGGAAGCCTTTGGCCGCTCCGTCCCGCGGCTCGCGCACGCGATCGGCGCGGACATCTGGGCGCCTGATTTCCTGGACCTGGACGCCGCACTGGTGCAGGAGGCCCACGCCATCGGCCTGCGCGTCGTCGCGTGGACCGTGAACGATCCGGACGACATGCGGCGCCTGATCCGCCTGGGCGTGGACGGGCTGATCAGCGACCGGCCGGACCTGCTGCGCGAAGTGCTGCAGCAGCAGGACTTCACGGTGCCGCCGCCCAGGCCTTGATGGTTCAAACTGCGGCGCGCCCGCCCCGCCGTCGTTGGCCGCGTTCGCTACGAGTGCGCCTGGGAATGCATTCGATCGTCAGCCCGGAAGAACTTGCGGGCCAGGGCCACCAGCGCACTGTCACTGGAATGGTCGAGCGCTTCGACGCCGGCGATCCGCTGCGCGAGTTCCGGACTCTGTTCCGAAATGTAGTTGACCAATTCCAGCCTGGCGTGCGCCGGGCCCGTGATCAGGACCGTGCCGTGATGTGCGAGGGCCGTCACAATACGCTGGAAGAATTCCCTGTCGACGCCACGATGACCGCTGCCCGTGACGTTGGCCCGATGCTGCAGGTGACGGCCCGTGGCATGTGAGTGCACCATGAAGCGTTCGACATCATCAGCGCCGAGCGCAAAGATCTTCGCCTCGCGATGGTCGATCCAGACTATGGCGTGAAGATGCTCGCTCACGACGGCCCCCGCTGACTCTGGAAAGAAGCACTGTGTGCCAGTCCGCGGCCGCTGTCTGTGGTGGGAAACACCTAGTCGAACGATGGGCGCGGCTGTTGCGCCTCCAGGTGACCGAGCCGGGTCTCCAGCTCGCGGATCCGCTCCAGGAGCGATACGACCAGCGCGAGGCCGTGCGGCTCCAGCTCGAAGCTCGTCTGGATCCGGGACGCAGCCCGCACGGTCAGCAGGCACCGGCCGCTGAACATCCAGCCGGGGCCCTGCGGATTGGCCGGCCGGAGCGCGCCATAATCGATGAGCTCGCGCAGCGCGGTCTCGGGCAGACCCGAGAGCGTCACGAGCTCCGCCAGCGAAAAGTGTTGCGAATCGGTCACCCAGACGGCGTCGTTTTCTTCAGCGGCCACTGTGTTTCTCCCTGGCGAAGCGCTGGCGCGGATCGAAGTCGGCGCCGGCGGCGAGCTGCTCGTAGAGTTTGCGTTCCGGATCGCCGCTCGTTGCGGGCACGACGATCTGTACCTGCGCGTACAGATCGCCGCTGCTGCCGTCGGGTCGCGGCAGTCCGCGACCGGCCAGGCGCATCTTGGCTCCGGCCAGGGTGTCCGGCGGCACTTTCAGCTGCACCGGACCGGCCGGCGTCGGCACTTCCACGGCAGTGCCCAGCACCGCTTCCCACGGCGCCAGCGGCAGATCGAGGTACAAATCATGCCCCGAGACCCGGAACAGCGGATGCGGGTACAGGGCGACGGTGAGCCACAGGTCGCCGTCGTGCCCGCCATTGTGGCCCTTGCCGCCCTTGCCCTTCAGGCGCAGGCGCTGGCCGTCCGTCGCGCCCTTCGGAATGCGTACCTTGAGCGTGCGCGCTACGCGGTGCAATCGACCTTGCGCATCCATCTCCGGCATGCCCAGCTCCAGTTCGACCTCGGTGCCCTGATAGGCCTGGTCGAGGGAGATCCGCACCGCGGCTTCGAAGTCCTGCCCCGGCATGGAGAGCGTCCGGGCGCCTCCACCGGCGCCGTGCCGCTGGGCGGCCAGGCTGGCAAACAGGTCCGCGAGGTCGAGATCCTCGAAGGAGAAGCGGGCACCGCCGTGTTGCCGCTCCCAGTCCGGAGGCGGCCGGAAATCCTCCCCCGGGCGATGCGCGCCGAGCTGATCATAGGCCGCGCGCTTTTCCGGGGACTTCAGCGTCTCGTAGGCCTCGGCGATTTCCTTGAATTTCTCCTCGCCGGCGGGGTCCTTCGACACGTCGGGGTGATACTGGTGCGCGAGTTTGCGGTAGGACTTCTTGATGTCCCCGGCGCTGGCGCCGCGCTCGACACCGAGAATCTGGTAGTAGTCCTTGTACTTCACGATGTGATCGCCGGCACGCCCGGATCGAGCCCCGCATCGGCAAGCCGCACCTGCCGCAGCTCCGCTTCCAGGTCCAGTTTTCGGCACAGCGACCAATAAAGTAGCGCGGCCACCGGCAGGCCCACCAGCATGGCCAGATCCGCCCCGCCGAGGGCGCGCGCCACCACCCCCTGGTGGGTGCCGAAGCTGAAGAATGGAATCATGACGACGAACCCCACGGCATAGGACAACAGGCCGCGCCAGTTCCAGCGGCCATACATGCCGCGCGGATTGAAGATCTCGCGGATCGAATAGTGGCCCTTGCGCACCACGTAGAAGTCGATCAGGTTGATCGCCGTCCACGGCGTAAACAGATACAGGAGCACCGCCAGCAGATCTCCGAAGCGGTTGACGAAGTCCTTGGAGGCCAGCAGCGCGATGCCGATCGAGGCGGCGGTGGCGAGCCCTAAGCCGATGAGCCGTCTGGCCGTGGAGGCCGCGCCAGGCCGGAACGAGTCGGCGACCGACAGCAGCGTGAGCGAGGCGCCGTAGAAGTTCAGGCTCGAGATGGTCACCAGCCCCAGGAGCGCCGTGATCAGCAGCGGCAGCCCGAGGCCCGGCAGCACCGCGTCGGCGGACATCTGCACCGCGGCGGCGACTTCGGCCTGCGGGTTGAGAGCGGCCGCCACCGTGCCGAGCAGCATCATCCACACGCCGCCGACGAAGGCGCCCAGGTAAGTCCACCAGAAGGACTCGCTGACCGACACTTCGCGGGGCAGGTAGCGCGAGTAGTCCGAGACGTAGATCGACCAGCTGAGCTGGTAGGCCGCGGCGGCGAAGAACTGCACCAGGAACGGGATGGTGCGAAAATCATGCAGGTCCCAATGGTGCGCCGGCAGCCGCATGACCACGCCCACCGCGATCGAATACAGCAGCAGGACGGCGATCATGGCGTAGGCGATCCAGCGTTGGGTGCGATGGATCCAGTCATAGCCGACCGCGGCGATCGCAGCCGCCAGCAGCGTGAACACGATGATCACCGGCGTATCGATGCCATGCTGCGCGCCCGACAGTTGCCGGACGGTCTGCGCGACCAGCACTTCGTTGAAGGCGTTGTAGCCGATGTAGGCGACCAGCGCGACCACCCAGACCAGCAGGGCGCCCATGTAGCCGAACTGCGGGCGGGACTGGATCAGCTGCGGCAGCCCCAGCTGCGGCCCCTGGGTCGAGTGAAATGCCATGAAAAAGGTGCCCAGCGCACAACCGCTGATGACCGCGATGGAAGTCCACAGCAGATTCCCGCCCAGGCCGATCCCCAATACACCGACGGCGATCGTCGCCAGGTGCGCATCGCCGCTGAACCAGATCGGCCACAGGTGCCACACTTTGCCGTGGCGTTCGGCAACCGGCACGTAGTCGATGGAGCGCTTTTCGATCAGCTTCAGCATTCAGCCACCCTGCGGGACGCAGACCACCTGTTCCGGGTCAAATGAATCGTTAGGCTCCTGCGGCAAGTAGCCGCGGGGATTGCATACCACGCGGGTGCCGTCGATCTGGTAGTCCATCGACTCGTGCGTGTGTCCGTGAATCCACAGCTGCACCGGATCGCGCACCAGAGTGCTTAGGTTCGAGGCGAAGCTGGCATTGAGCAGTTCACCCTCGAACCGTGGGTGCACGCTGCGCATGTGCGGCAGATGGTGGGTCACGACCACCGTCGCTCCGGCGAAGGGCTGCGCCAGCTGCTGCGTCAGCCATGCCGACTGGCGCTGATGGATGCGCCGCGTGTCTTCGGGCTGCAGCCTGCCGCTGTCCCGCAGGCTGATTCGGCGGTAATCGGCCATGCACCGCCGCGCCTCGGCCTGGGCCCGCTCGATGGCCTCCGGATCGGAGCCGTAGAGCGCGAAATCGGTCCAGAGCGTGGCACCCAGGAATCGCACGCCCTCGATCACAACGCTGTCGCAGTCCAGCAGCGCGATGCCCTCCTCGGCGGCGACGCCCCGCAAATACTGCAGGGTCGATTCCATCTCGCCGCCGTAGTACTCGTGATTGCCGGGCACGTAGATGAGATGCGAATCGGCGAAGTGCTGGCGCGCCCAGAGCAGGCCTTCGGCACCGACGTGGATGTCGCCGGCGAGCACGACCACATCGGCCGCTACGGACGGGGGAATCCAGTCCTGGAACTCGAGATGCAGGTCCGAGTGGACGCGAATTTGCACCGGGACTTCCGCTCAGTAGGCGCTGTGGCCGGTCAGCTCGCGGCCCACGGCCAGCTGGTGCACGGTCTCTGTGCCCTCGTAGGTGACCACGCTCTCGAGATTCAGCATGTGGCGGATCGGGGCAAACTCGGCGCTGATGCCGGCGGCACCCAGCATGTCGCGGCAGTCCCGTGCCACCTCGAGCGCCATGCGGCAATTGTGCCACTTGGCCAGCGAGACCTGCACCGGCTGCAGCGCGTCCCGGTCCTTGAGGCGCCCAAGCTGCAGCACCAGCATCTGCGCGGTGGTGATGCCGCGCGCCATTTCGGCCAGCCGCACCTGGATGGCCTGGTTCCGCGACAGCGCGCGCCCGAACAACTCGCGCGTTCCCGTGTAGTCGATGAGCTGCGCGAGGCAGGCCTGCGCCGCGCCGATCACGCCCCAGGCGATCCCGTAGCGCGCCTGCGTGAGGCAGGACAGGGGTCCCTTGAGGCCCGCCGCGCCCGCCAGGCGCTGGGCCTCGGGCACGCGCACCTCGTCAAAATACAGGGCGCCGGTGCTGGAAGCGCGCAGCGAAAACTTGTGCTCGATCTCCGTGGCGGTGAACCCCGGCGTGCCTTTCTCGACGATGAAGCCGCGAATGCCATCCTCGGTGTCCGCCCAGCAGATGCACAGGTCGGCGATCGTGGCGTTGGTGATCCAGAGCTTCGATCCGCTGATCAGCCAGTCCCCGCCCTGCTTGCGCGCGCGCGTCTTCATGTTTCCCGGATCCGAACCGCCCTGCGGCTCGGTCAGCCCAAAGCAGCCGATCAGCTCGCCCCTGGCCATGCGCGGCAGGTACTGCTCCATCTGCGCCGCGCTGCCGTAGGTCCTGATCGGGTACATCGCCAGCGAGGACTGCACCGAGACAAAGCTGCGCAGGGCCGAATCGCCCCGTTCGAGTTCCTGGCAGATCAGGCCGCTGGCGATGGCGTTCAGGCCCGCACAGCCATAGCCTTCGAGGTTGGCGCCGAGCAGGCCCAGGGCCGCGAGCTCCGGCACGAGTTCGCGGGGAAAGCGGTGGTTCTCGAAGCAGTCCTGGATCACGGGCAGGACCTGCGTGTCCACCAGCCGCGCGACGCTGTCCTGCACCAGCTGCTCATCCTCGCTCAGGGAGCGGCGCAGGTCGTACAGGTCGAGCGGATTCATGCGTGGATCCTCGGCGCCGCGCCGCGTTCAGTCAACGGGAAACTGCACGCCCTGCGCGAGCGGCATCTGCCTGGAGTAATTGACCGTCTGGGTCTGGCGGCGCATGTAGGTCTTCCAGGAATCGCTCCCCGACTCGCGGCCGCCGCCGGTTTCCTTTTCACCGCCGAACGCGCCGCCGATCTCGGCGCCACTGGGACCGGTGTTGACGTTGGCAATGCCGCAGTCGCTCCCGGTCGCGGACAGGAACGTCTCGGCTTCGCGCATGTCGTTGGTGAAGACCGCCGAGGACAGGCCCTGCCGCACATCATTTTGCATTGCGACGGCGCCTTCGAAGGAATCGTAGGGCACGACGTACAGGATCGGCGCGAAGGTCTCCTCGCTCATCACGGCAATCGGCTGTTGCGCTTCCACCAGCGCCGGGCGCACATAGAACCCTCCGCCCAGGCCGGGCGGCTGCACGCGCTCGCCGCCCACCACGGTGGCGCCGGCCTGACGCGCCGCGCCGAGCGCGGACTGCATGTGCTCGAAGGCCGTGCCGTCGATCAGCGGGCCGACCAGCGTACCCGCCTCGAGCGGCGAGCCAACCGGAAGGCTGGCGTAGGCCTTGCGCAGCATCGGGCTCAGGGAGCCGATCAGGCTCCGGTGCACGAACAGCCGGCGGAGCGAGGTGCAGCGCTGCCCGGCCGTGCCGACCGCGGCGAACACGATGGCCCGCAGGCTTAAAGGCACGTCGGCCGTCGGCGCGACGATCGCCGCATTGTTGCCGCCCAGCTCCAGGAGCGTGCGGCCGAAGCGCGCGGCCACGCGGGGTCCGAGGGCGCGGCCCATGGCCGTACTGCCGGTGGCACTGACCAGCGGTATGGCCGGATGATCGGTGAGCTGTTCACCCACCGAGCGGCGGCCGATGAGCAGTTGCGATATGGCCGCAGGGGCGGCCGGGAAACCGGCGATCACTTCCTCGAGCTTGCGGTGCAGCGCCAGCGCGCACAGCATGGTCTTCTCCGAGGGCTTCCACAGCACGGTGTCGCCGCACACCAGCGCGAGCGCCGCATTCCAGGTCCACACCGCCATCGGGAAATTGAAGGCGGTGATCACGCCCACCGGACCCAGCGGGTGCCAACGCTCGAGCAGGTGGTGGCCGGGGCGCTCGGAGGCGATCGTGAGCCCGTAGAGCTGGCGCGACAGTCCGACCGCGAAGTCGCAGATGTCGATGACTTCCTGCACCTCGCCCAGGCCCTCGCTGAGGATCTTGCCCGCCTCGAGCGAGATCAGGCGCCCGAGCGCCTGCTTGTCCTGGCGCACCCGCTCTGCGAAGCGGCGCAGCAGCTCGCCGCGGAGCGGCGCCGGGACGCTGCGCCAGGTCTGAAAGGCGGTGAGTGAGGCCTGGATCCTGGCTTCGACCGCCGCCGGGTTGTTGGCCGGCAGCTGGCCCAGTGCGCTGCCGTCGATGGGCGTGCGAGTCTCGATGCCGCCCTCGACGCGTGTAAATGCCGGAATGCCGGCCTCCTGCAAAATCGCCTGGTAGTTCACGCTGCGGGTACCTCCATGAACTGGCGCTCGCGCATCGCGTAGACCCGGCCAAAGCGGTTGGCGAGGAATTTCTCCAGCGATACGTCTTCCTGCCGGATGAAACCCTGCTGCGGCAACTGGCCCCGGGCGAGCAGGTCGAGCACGCCGCAGATTCCAGAGGCCGTCGTGAGCTGGATGGCGCTGCGTTCGACGCCGTGGAAGGCCTGGCCATAGACCTTGTTGGCATAGGTCTCCTGCACCAGGCGGCCCTTCTTCATGCCGGTCACCGTAACGAACACGATGACGACGTCCTGCAAGGTGGCGGGCAGGGCGTGTTCCAGTATGTCGCGCAGCACCTCGCGCCGTTCGCGCAGCCGCAGGTCCTGGAGCAGGGCCTTCATGATGGCGGCGTGGCCCGGATAGCGGATGGTGCGGTAATTGAGGTTCTGTACCCGGCCGCGCAGCGTCTCGCACAGCGTGCCGACGCCGCCGGAGGTGTTGAAGGCCTCGTAGGTGACGCCGTCGAGCGAGAACTCCTCGCGCTCCTCGAGCGGCGGGGCACTAACGAGCTCACCGTTGGAGATCTCCTCGCAGGGCTCGCAGTACTCATTGATGACGCCGTCAGTGCTCCAGGTGAGATTGTAGTTCAGGGCGTTCGAGGGATACTGCGGCAGGGCGCCGACACGCAGCCGGACATCCTGCAGCTGGTCGAAGCGCTTCGCCAGATCGTAGCCGACGATGGTGATGAAACCGGGCGCCAGCCCGCACTGCGGGATGAACGCCGTGCTGGCGCTCGAGGCCAGCGCGCGCACGCGCCGGGTATTGGCGACATCTTCGGTCAGGTCGAGGTAGTGCACGCCGGCCATCGCCGCGGCTTCCGCGATCCGGCCGGTGACCTGGAAGGGCGCGGCGCTCAGCACCGCGAAGCGGCCGCGCAGCGCCGCGGCAACCGCGCCCGGGTCGTTGACGTCGATGGCGATGCATTCCACGGGCGTTGCGAGGCGCAAGCGCTCCAGCTGTTCGACCGATTTGTCGATGACGGCGACCTGGTAGTCGCCGCAATGGCTGAGCAGATCGGCGATCATGTGCCCGATCTTCCCGGCACCGACGATGGCGATGCGATGCATATTCTTCTCCGTGAACCTGACCCGCCATGGTCGGGCAGTCACCGACAAAAAGCAGCCCCAATAACGCCATTATGACGGGAAATTCTCGTCAATATGACGTATATTATCGCCGCTATGCTAATAGATCCGGTCGATCAGAGGATCCTGGCACTGCTGCGCGAGAACGCCCGCATGTCCACGGCGCAGCTGGGACGCCGGCTGGGAGTGTCGCGCACCACGGTGCACAGCCGCATCGAGCGGCTCCTGGCCCGCCGGGTCATCACCGGCTTTACCGTGCGCATGGGGGCCGACCAGGAGCGCGACCAGATCCAGGCCCAGGTCATGGTCGCCGCCGTGCAGAAAGTCCTGGCGCGCGTCGAGGCGGCGCTGCGCGCGCTGCCGGAAGTGCGCAAGCTCTACTCCGTCAGCGGCCAGCATGAATTCATCGCCATCGTGGTCACCGATTCGGTCGGCGAGATGGACCAGCTGCTCGATCGCATCGGGACCATCGAGGGCGTCGATCGCACCGAATCCTCGATCGTGCTGTCGACGCGGATCGATCGCTAGCCTCCCAGAGGGCTCAGGCCAGCGTGTGAAACACCTGCTGCACGTCTTCATCCTGCTCGAGCTGGTCGATGAGCTCGAGCACCTCGGCCGCCTGCGCCTCGGGCAGCTCCGTGGGTGAGCTGCAGATGTATTCGTGCTCGGCGGAGAGCGGGGCGATGCGCCTTTTTTCCAGCGCTTCCTGCAAATGGCCGAAGTCCGCGAATTCGCAGCGCAGCACCAGCTGCGGCTCGCCCTTCTCGCCGCTGCTCTCGCCCATCTCCTGCAGCCCATGATCGATCATGTCGAGCTCGAGCTCGTCCTGGTCGATCCCCGCCGGATCGAGCCGGAACACGCCCATCTTGCGGAACTGAAAGGCCACGCTCCCGCTGGAGCTGAGATTCCCGCCGTGCTTGGTGATGATGTTGCGCACGTGCGCGACCGTCCGCGTGGGATTGTCGGTCGCGGTCTCGACCAGCAGGGCGACCCCGTGCGGCGCGTAGGCCTCGTACATCGACTGGTGGTAGTTGGTGGCGTCGCGCCCGGAGGCGCGCTTGATGGCGGCCTCGACCTTGTCCTTGGGCATGTTGACGGCACGCGCATTCTGGATGATCCGCCGCAGTGTCGGGTTTGAGGCCGGGTCCGGCCCGCCGGACTTCACCGTCATGGCGATGTCCTTGGCGATGCGCGCGAACTGCTTCGCCATGCGGTTCCAGCGCGCGAACATCGCATGCTTGCGGACTTCGAAGATACGGCCCACGGAGCGGAATACCTGCGTCGGGCTCAGTCGTGCGGCGTGCGTACCGGCACCGGCACGTTGCACAGGTCGATGTACCCGGCAGAGGCCTGGTACCACTCATCCCGCCGATTGCGCCGCGCTTCCACGAGCGCCGTGAAAGTGGCGGTGTCGGTGCGCAGCACTTCGAGGCGGGTGCGGGCGGCGGCGGGTAACTCGTCGGCCAGACGCACGCTGGCGATCGGCGTGCGCTCGGCCGGTTTGCCGTAGAAGCCCATTTCGGCGGTCCCGCGCGGCAGGCTCGCCAGCAGTTCGATGCCCTGGCGCACGCGGCCGACGACGGTGACATTGCGATCCAGCTGGCGCGGCGCATGCCCGATCACGGCGTAGAGCTCGCTGCCAACGCCGCTGGCCGGATCGGTGTCGCGGCCGACCCCGACCGCACCGTAGCAATGCGCGAGCCACGCGAGTCCCGACGCCGGGTCGCGCGCCGCCGGGAAACTGTCCACAAAGCCCACCTGCGGCGCATAGCCGTCGCGGTCGGGCAGGTTCGTGAAAACGTTCGCACCCAGGGGCACGGTGAATTCCGGCGGCAATTTCTGCATACCTTCCGGAATCTTGTGCCGCTCTTCGGGGTCGCCCCACTGCGCCACGAAGTTGTCCTGCACCCGCAGCACCGCCAGGCCGTCGAAATATTTGAGCCGCACCAGCGCCTCGATGTTCGCCACGGTGTGCGGTGCCATGGCCGGCGCCAGCTCGATGATCACGCGGCCCGCGGGCAGCTCCAGGTATAGGGTGTGGTGCTCATCGAGTGGCCGCCAGGCCGATGCGGGCGCCGCCGCCAGAATCCCTGCCGAGGTCGGCGCGGGTGCTGGAGCTGCTGCTGGCGCTGGTGCTGCCGCTGGTGCGGGCGGCGGCGCACGCGGTGCGGGCTCCGCCACAGCGGCCATGGAAGTCACGATGGCGGCCGCGATGGCGGCCAGGGCTGGCAGTAGCCCTGATTCCCGGTGCTCGTGCATCATGCGCGGCATGCTAGCAGCCACGGCGCGAACGCGCATAATCCTGCCATGAGCGCGACCCGCTCCGTGGCCCCGCGCTGGTATGCGGCGATCTACGCCCAGGTGCTCGTGGCGGTGGCGCTCGCGGTGCTGCTGGGCCTGATCGCACCGCACCTGGCCGTGGCGCTGAAGCCGCTGGGCGACGGGTTCGTCCGGCTCGTGAAGATGATCATCGCGCCGGTCATTTTCTGCACGGTGACCGGCGGCATCGCCGGCGTGAGCAGCCTGGAGAAGGTGGGCCGGGTTGGCCTCAAGTCGCTGCTCTATTTCATCGCCGTGTCGAGCCTGGCCCTGCTGCTCGGACTCGCCATCGCCGATCTGGTGCAGCCGGGCGCCGGCCTCAACGCCGATCCGGCGCAGTTTGATGCAGGCGCGGTGGCAGGCCTGCAGGCCTCCGCGCACAGCCGCAGCGTGGTCGAGTTCCTGCTGCACATCATTCCCGACACCCTGCTCGGCGCTTTTACCAGCGGCGAGATCCTGCAGGTGCTGCTGGTGGCCATCCTGTTCGGCTTCGCCCTGGCCCTGAGCGGCGAGCGCGGGCGGCCGCTGCGGCGCGGCATCGACAGCCTGGGCGTGGTGGTATTCAGGGTCGTACACCTCATCATGCGCGCGGCTCCGATCGGCGCCTTTGGATCCATGGCCTATACGGTGGGACAGTTCGGCGCGGGCGCGCTGGGGCACCTGGCCGGCCTGATGGCCTGCTTCTACCTCACCAGCGCCGCCTTCGTGTTTGGCGTGCTGGGACTGATCGCGCGGGCGAGCGGCTTTTCGCTGCTGCGGCTGCTGCGCTACATCCGCGATGAACTCCTGCTGGTGCTGGGCACCAGCTCCTCGGAGGCGGCGCTCCCCTCGCTCATCGACAAGCTCGAAGGCGCCGGGTGCGCGCGCTCGGTGGCGGGACTGGTCGTGCCGGCCGGCTATTCCTTCAATCTCGACGGCACCAATATCTACATGACGATGGCGGCGCTGTTCATCGCCCAGGCGACCAATGTGCACCTGGCACTGTCCGACCAATTGCTGCTGCTGCTGGTCGCGATTGTCAGCTCCAAGGGCGCGGCAGGGGTCACGGGTTCGGGATTCATCACGCTCGCGGCGACGCTCGCGGTCGTGCCCTCGGTGCCCGTCGGTGCCCTGGTGCTGATCCAGGGGGTCGACCGTTTCATGAGCGAATGCCGCTCGCTCACGAATTTCATCGGCAACGCGGTGGCGGCGATCGTGATCGCCCGATCCGAAGGGGAGATGGATGACACGCGCCTGCAGCAGGCGCTGTCGGGGAAGGACGATGCCTGAGGCGGCCGGCACAATGGGGCCTGCGAGCGCGAGCATCGATGGCGTGATGCGGCTTTACCGCCGATCGCTGACGCAGAGCTGGCTGCCCGCGCTGCTGCTCTCGCTGCTGTGGACCGGACTGCTGGCCCGCCTGCTGCTGGCGCTCGACGCGCAGGACGATGTGCTGCAACTGGCCGCGCAGTTGCAGGAGCTGGTGTTCGCGCCCTCCTTTGGCTATGCGCTGCTGGCGGCCACGGCGGTGTCAGTCCTGCCGTATTGCGCGATCGTGGCCTGTGTGCTCGCCGGGGAAACCGGCCGGAAAGCCGCCGGCGCGGGCCTGCCGATCGCACTGCGGTTATTTCCGGGCGCCCTGGTGGCGACCACGCTGTTCCTGGTGCTGACCTCGATCGGTACGATGGCCTTGCTGGTTCCCGGAGTGTACCTCTGGGGCATGTGGCAGCTGTGGATCGTCGTCATGGTGGCGGAGCGCAGCGGACCGCTCGCGGCGCTGGCCCGCAGCTGGCAACTGACGCGGGGCTCCTGGTGGCCGGCGGTGACGCTGGTCACGCTCATCACGATCCTGTCGATGGTGCCGCTGGTGCTGCTCGACTTCATTCTGCCCTCGATCCTGCTGGTGCTGGGAATCAGCGCGACGCAGGCACTCATGGCGAACCTGCTGTGCCTCGGCCTCGCCTCGATTCTGGTGCTGCCGCTGGTGCCCGCGGCGCTGGTGGCACTGTATCGGTCCCTCAGCAGCAGGCAGCCCGTATCGGCCGGAGAAAAGAGGTGAGTCCGGGCCCGTCTGTGGCCGGCAGCGGGTCGCTGCCGCTGCTGACGCTGCTGGCGCTGTGCGGTTGCGTCACGCGTCCACCGGCGGCGACGGTTGTGAAGGTCACGCCGGTCGATGTGACCACCACCTACATCGAGGCCTACGTGCATCACTTTGCGCGCGGACAGTTCGCGATCGTTTCAGTCTGCGTGGCGGCCGATGGAGTCATCGCCGAAGTCCGCGTGGTCGAATCCTCGACCGACAAGGCTTTCGATGAGGCGGCGCTGGTGTGGGCGCGGCAGGCGCGCTATCGACCGCAGCTCACGAACGGGCAACCGGTTTACGGCTGCCGCGAGGTGCGGGTCGAGATCAATCCCGATCCGGCGCCACGCATCACCCGCGGCGCGGACAGCGCGCTGGGTTGAATCCAGCGCGCGACCGGCAGGAGGCGCCTGGATCTACGGCGCTGCTTCGGCCGCGCAGATCACGAAATCCAGCGGCGCCAGCTGCACGCGGTAGCTGCCCGGCGCGTCGGCGCGGGCGGCGCAATTGCCATGCAACGCCCGGAAGCGCAGTGAAGCCGAGTTGACCTTCAGCTGCGCGTTGAGCGCCGAGCTCCCGGTGTTGAAGGCGATGAGGATTTCGGCGCCGGTCCGGGGATCGAAGCGCGACACGGCGAACAGGCCGGGAGTCTCGCCGGCGGCACGCACCAGTTGCGTGCCCCGGCGCAGCGCGGCCTGCGACTGGCGCAGTTTCGCCAGGGCCGCGATGCCCTGGTACAGCGGGTGCGCCGGGTTGAAATTGCTGGTGGCGGTCGTGGCGGCGGTGCCCAGCAACGGCTGGTCATTGTAGGAGGACACGCGGCTCGCAAACATGTCCTGCCGCGCGGCCTGGTCGCCCCCGAGGCCGACGAAACCCTGCTCGTCGCCGTAGTAGATCGTCGGCACCCCGCGCAGCGTCAGCAGCATGGCGTAGGCAAGCTGCAGGCGCTGCAGCAGTTCGGTGTCACTGGCCTCCGGGCGCGCATGACGCAGGAAACTCGCGAAACGTCCGGCGTCGTGGTTGCCGATGAAGGTCGGCAGTTGCAGGGCCGCAGGGGCGCCGCCCTCGTAGAGCGGGTCGGCGGCAAACAGGCGCACCAGCTCATCGGTGCCGGCCTTGCCGGCAATGGTGTCGGTGACCGCGACCATAAAGGCGAAATCGAGCACGGCGGGGAGCTTGTCGACGCGCGTGTGCTCGGCCAGGCGTGCCGGATCCATCTCGCCGGTCGCGACTTCGCCGAAGATATGGAAGTTGGGGATGCCGCGCGCCTTCGCGCGCTTGAGCATCGCCGGCACGAAGGCCTGCCAGAACTCCGGGTTCACATGCTGCGCGGTGTCGATGCGGAAGCCGTCGATGCCGTACTGGTCGATCCAGCCGCCAAAGACATCGATGAAGCCCTGCACCACACGCGGATTCTCGGTCATCACGTCATCGAGGCTGGCGAAGTCACCCAGGGTCGAGCTCTCGCCCCTGAAGCTGCTCTCGCCGCGGTTGTGGTAGTAGAGCGGATTGTTGAGCCAGTCGGGCACCTTCAGGTGCTCCTCCCCGGCGGGCACGTAGGGCGTATAGGCGTAGTCGGGGCGCGTGAGTCGGGCGAAATTCGCCGTTGTCTGCATCGCCTCGCCGGCAAATCCCTCGTTGATAGGGGCGCCGCCAAGGCCGCCACGGCGCGTATACGGGTAGTCGGCCACCGAGCGATAGGCGCAGTGGTTGTCCGGGCACTCCCGGTAGCGGATCACGTCGGCCGTATGATTGACGATGATGTCGAGGTAGAGCTTCATGCCGCGCTCATGGATCGCATCGACCAGCGCGTGCAGGTCCGCCTCGGTACCGAAGTGCGGATCGACCGCGGTGAAATCCGTGATCCAGTAGCCGTGATAGCCCGCCGATTCATGGCCCGGCCCGCCCTGCACCGCCTTGTTCTTGTAGATCGGGCCGAGCCAGATCGCCGTTGCGCCCAGGCCTTGGATGTAATCCAGCCGCGCGAGCAGTCCCTTCAGATCGCCGCCATGGTAAAAGCCGGTCGAGGTCGGATCGAACCCGGTCTGCAGCCGGTCCCCCGCGAGTCCGCCGCGATCGTTGGAAGGATCCCCGTTCTCGAAGCGATCAGGCAGCAGGAAATAGATGATCTCGTCTTCGGGCGGCCGGAGGCGGAAATCTCCGCCGTTGTCCGGGCCGCTCGCCGCCGTTGCGGTCGCCAGGCTTGCGAGCAGCAGCAGGGCGGTATGGCGCGCACTGGGGTTCACGCCGCGAGGTTAACACCAAGGCGCGGCGACGCGAAACGCCCTGGGATGCTAGGCTTGCCAGTGGCGAATCGGGCACGGTCGCGGGGTTGAGTGGTGGTGGATGAAACAAAGACTCAGCTGAATGTGCCCTCGGACGAGGCGACGCAGCGGCGTGCGCCGTCCCTGCCGCCGCTCACCGCCCACAACGCTGCCGCTCCCGGCATGACCATACGGGATCGCTACGTCTTGGAGCGCCTGCTGGGACAGGGCGGCATGGGTCAGGTGTGGAAGGCGCTCGATCTGGTGGCGCAGCGCGCGCAGGATCCCACCCCCTATGTCGCGATCAAGTTGATCGGCACCGATTTCGAATCTCACCCCGAAGCCTTCATTGCCCTGCAGCGCGAGACCCGCAAGGCCCAGGCGCTGGCGCATCCCAATATCGTTACGGTGCACAACTTCGATCTGGACGGAAGTGCGGGTGCGCGCGCCTTCATGTCGATGGAGTTGCTCGACGGCCAGCCCCTCGATGCGGTGATTCGTGCGCATCCGGGCGGAATGGCACGCCTGCCGGCGCAACCCATCGTGCAGGGCATGGCGAGCGGACTGGGGTATGCGCACCGCAAGGGCCTGGTGCATCTGGATTTCAAGCCGGGCAACGTGTTCGTCGGCGCCAATGGGCAGGCGAAAATCCTGGATTTCGGCATCGCGCGTGCCGTGCGCGGAGGCGAGGCCGCCGCCAGGAATGACGTGTTTGATGCCGGCAGTCTCGGAGCGATGACGCTCGCCTACGCCTCGCCGCAGATGCTGGCGCACGAGGATCCGCAGCCCGACGACGACGTGTACGCCCTGGGCCTCGTCAGCTATGAACTGCTCAGTGGCCGGCACCCCTTCAATCGCCTCGCGGCGAACGAGGCGCTGCGCCAGCGCCTGAGGCCGGCGCCGATCGGCGGATTGCGCCGCCACGAATGGCGTGCCATCGAGCGCGCACTCAATTTCGAGCGCGCGCGCCGCTGGCCCCATGCGGCCGCCTTTCAGCAGGCCTACTCCGGGCGCGGCAGGCTGGCGAAGGCGCTGGCGGCGGCGGTGGCGGTGATGGCCATCGTGGCGGCGGTGCTCGGCTATCGCTCCTATGTTGCGGGTTTGCCTGACATACCGTTTGCGAAATTGCCGGCGGATGTACAGAGCGAGATTCGTACGCATCTGCAGCAGGCTGGCGAGGCCTGGGCGTTGACGCAAAAAGGGCAGAGCGTGCTGATCAATGACGCGGTCAGTGAATACGCGGCGGCCTGGGAACTGCAGCCCCGCAATGCGGAGGCGTCGCGCGGACTGCGTCAGTGCGCGGACTACATCATCGAGCGGTTGAAGGCCGTGCCCGATGCCGCCGTGCGCCGTCAGCAACTGCAGGAGCTGGCGGCACGCAGCGAGTTCTATGCGGGATATCAGCCGCTGAAGGACGCGCTGGCACAGTAATAGCGGATGTGCGTCGCAGATCTGGGCGACCCGCTTTGACTGGACATAAGATGGGCAGTAGCGTGGCCGCCATGAATGGCCGAGCCTGCATCCGTCGCATTCTGCGCGTCTCGCTACAGTGTTTACTGCTGTGTGCAGCAACGATGCCGGGCGCGATCGCCTGGGGCGCTCATTCTTCGCAGGCGCCCGCGGCCGCCCAGGCCACCGAAGGCATGGTGACGCGCGGTGACCTGGAAATAGTCGAATGTCTGCTACCAGGCCAGGTGCGCTCGCTGGGTACCTCCACGTACCTCTCGCAACGCAGGCCGGTGCGCACGACCACTTCGGACTGCCGCATCCGCGGCGGCGAGTTCGTGGCCTACGACCGGGCCGATTACAAATCAGCCCTGCGCATCTGGATGCAGGCCGCCGAAGCCGGCGATGTCGAGGCGCAGAATAATGTTGGCGAAATCTACGAGCGCGGACTGGGTGATGTGCCCAACTATGCCGCGGCGGCGATCTGGTACCAGAAGGCGGCGGATCAGCACTATTCGCGCGCCCTGTTCAACCTGGGTACCCTGTATGAAGCGGGCCTGGGTGTCGATCAGGATCAGCTGAAGGCGCTCAACCTGTATCGCCAGGCGTGGGGGCTGCCGGCCGACAGCGTGATGTTTGAGTCTGCGGCGCGCCGTGAGCAGGAAACCCTGCGTGCTGAGCTGACGCAGGCGGTATCCGAGAAGGACCTGCAGCTGCAGCTGTTGAAGAAGCAGTTGCAGGAGCTGCAGAGCCGCCTCGAGGCGGCCGCCGCCGCGGCCGCCCAAGCGGCGGCGGCAGCGCGTCCCGCCCCCGCCCCCGCGGCAGCGGCTCCATCCAGTGCCGAAGTTGAAACCCTGCGCAAGCTGGTGGCACAGCTGGAAACCGAGCGTCAGGCCAGTCAGCAGCGACTCGATGCGGTGCCGCGCACGCGCGAGCCCGCGGCTGGAGCGCCGGTCGTGGCGATGAGCGATGCCGCGACGGCCCGGTCGGTCAATGGCCTGGATTTTGGCCGCTACTACGCGCTGATCATCGGCAACCAGAACTACTCGGAGCTGGAGAATCTGCTGACCCCGCGCAGCGATGCCGAGCGCGTGGCGAAATTGCTGAAGGAGAAGTACGGATTTACGGTGCAAATGATCGAGGATGGCACCGACGTGACGATGCTGCGGGCGCTCAATGATCTGAACGGCGTTCTCAGGCCCAACGACAATCTGCTCATCTACTACGCCGGTCACGGGACACGGCTCGTGGCGGATAAGCGCGAGAGCGGTTATTGGCTGCCCGTCAATGCCGAACGCCCGCCCAAGGATACCTTCTGGGTGCCAAACGAACAGATCACGGCACACATTGGCCGGATGGCCGCGCGCCGCGTGCTGGTGGTGGCCGACTCCTGTTACGCCGGGCTGCTGTCGGCCGATCCGAGCTTCATTTTTCTGGAACAGCCCACGCAGGTCAGCGCCGACTACATCAAATTCAAGCTGCCCAAGCGCGCGCGGCTGCTGATCGACTCGGGTGGCGACGAGCCGGTACTGGATAGCGGTGGCCTGGGCAATTCGGTATTCGCGAGCGCTTTCCTGGCCGTCCTGGAGCAGAACGAAGGCGTCCTGAGTGCGCCGGCCCTGTTCGCGGGCGTTCAGGAGCGCGTCAAACTCGCCTCGGCACGCCTGAAATTTGCGCAGCAGCCGGAGCTGAAGTCCATCAAGGGCGCCGGCCATGAAGTGGGCGATTTCTTCTTTGTGCCGCTGGCGCGTTCGCGCCTGTAGGCAAGTCCACTTGCAACCCGCTTTCGCATGAGGCACGTCATGATCCCAGGGAAATCGTTTCGCGTCATCGCAGTTCTGGCACTCCTGGGCCTGATGGCCCCGGAATTACTGCGAGCCCAGGTTGGGGTTCCCCCGCGCGGCGCAACCCTGGCTGCCGCCTGGACGCAGGCGATGGTCGGTGTCGTCAATTCCACGCTGTGCACCAACTTTCTTCAACAGGGCGGAGGCGCCACGCCCGCCCAGGGCGCGGCCTGCCTGACCGCCGCCGGATTCGCCGGCACGGCCAATGCCGTTGCCATCCGCAGTGCCGCCCCGGAGGAACTGTCGGCAGCCAACGTGTTGCTGAAGGAACTGGCGCACCGGCAGCTCGACCAGCTCAATCAGCGGCTGGAGCGCTGGCAGGCAGGGGATCACTCCGGGCAGTTCGCCGCACAGCCGATGCTGGCCAGCCTCAATCCGCAGGCGGTCGTGGACCAGCCAGGCGGACTGTCCGGGGACTTTGGTCGCTGGGGCGTCTTCGGCAATCTGGCGGGTGACTTCGGCAGCCGCAGTGCCACGGACCTGACGGACCGCTTTGATCTGAACGGCTTCAACGTCACGGCCGGCGTGGACTATCGCCTGAACCGGGGCTGGGTGATCGGCGGCATCGCCGGTTACACGGATGAACGCGCCGTATTCGATGCCGCACCCGGCACCGGCGGGCGGCTGGAGCACGAGGGGTTCAGCCTGCTCGCCTACGCCCAGTACGAGGGCCAGTCGGCCTATGTGACGGGCTCGTTGGGCTGGCAGCAGCTGGATCAGCGGCTCGAGCGCCGCGGCACCTACATCGATCCGGCCCACCTCGATGCCGGTGGCAACAATCTGAGCGCGAATATTGCCGCTACCGGTTCAACCAACATCGGAGCTCTGTTTGCGACCCTGCAGAGCGGCTACAGCTGGAGCGCAGGGCCCAGTAGCGTAGAGCCTTATCTGCAGCTCCAGTACCGGCGCAGCCAGCTCGATCCCTTTACCGAATCCGGTGGGGCGGGCGTGGTCAGCGATGGCACCAACAGCTATCCCTTCGACGTCGACGTGAGCTATGCGGGCGCACACGTTACGAGCCTGGATGGCACGATCGGCCTGAAATGGCAGCGTGTCATCAACGGTGCGATTGGCGTTTATGTGCCGTATCTCAATGCCGAGTACACGCATCAGTTCAATGACACGCCCTACACCGTATCCGGGATGCTGGCACCGCTGTCAGGCATAGTGCCGGATTTCACGCTGCCCGCCGATGCGCTGTCCGGAAAGTTCTATAGCCTCATCGCGGGCTGCAACTACGTTGCGCGCGGCGGACTGCAGGCGTATCTGCAGATACGGTCGTCCTTCAAGCAGACCAATCTCAAGGATCGTTCGCTCACCGCCGGATTGCGCCACGAACTATAATCCGCGGCGGCTGTAGTGCAAGGGGGGGTGGTGCAGCAGCTACATCTCGTGATTGTGGGCGCCGGGCCCGCCGGTCTCAGCGCTGCCGCGCGTGCAGCCGAGATCGACAGGCGCGAGAGCCGTACCGTGCCCAGCTACGTATTGCTGGAATCCTCGGCGGCCGTCGCCAAGACCATCCAGCGCTACCAGAAGGGCAAGCACGTGATGGCGGAGCCCGGATTTCTGGAGCTGCGCAGCGACCTGGGCTTTGAGGCAGGCAGCCGCGAACAGGTCCTCGGTGAGTGGGCCCAGGGCGTCGGCAAGCTTGGCATCAGCGTGCGTTTTTCCGCCGACGTGAAGTCGATCAGCGGGCAGCAGGGGAGTTTTGAGCTGGCGCTCGCCGATGGCAGCCGGCTAAGCGCCGCGAATGTATTGATAAGCATCGGGTTGGGTGGCAATCCACGCCCGATAGGTGCGCCCGGCGAAGACGGCACCACCGTGCAGTATCAGCTCGACGATCCGCGCGAATACCGGCAGGAAACGATACTGGTGGTGGGCGCCGGTGACGCCGCCATCGAGAACGCCCTGGCACTGAGCGAGCAGAACGAGGTCATCCTGGTCAACCGCGGCAAGGAATTCAGCCGCGCCAAACAGGGCAATCTCAACGTGGTCGTGGCGGCCATTGCCAATCGCGACGTGCGCTTGAGCTGCCGCTACGAAACACGTGTCACCTCGATCGTACCTGGGGTGGCGGGCGAGCCCATGGCAGTGATGCTGGAAACACCGACCGGCGCAGAGGCGGTGAGCTGCCATCGCATCATCGCGCGTCTGGGCACCGACCCACCGCGCCGCTTCATCGAGTCTCTGGGCGTACAGTTCCCCAGCGCCCAACCGCAGGCGATTCCGGCCTTGAGCGGGCACTGCGAGACCAACGTGCCCGGCATCTATATTGTCGGTTCCCTGGCCGGCTACCCGCTCATCAAGCAGGCCATGAACCAGGGCTACGATGTGGTCGAGCACATCTACGGCAACGATATCCGCCCCGCCGACTATCCGCTGCTCGAGGCCCAGTTCAGCGGCCTGCCGTTCGAACGCGAATGCGAGGAACTGCTGGAGCGGTTCAAAGCGGTGGTGCCCATGTTTCGTGAGCTGAACGCGCTGGCGTTTCGCGAGCTCATGATCGAAAGCGACGTCATCGCGGCTTATCCGGACGGACCCGAACATCACGAAGCGGGCGCGCGGATTGAGCGGCTGCTGCAGGCCATCGGGGGCAAAGTGCGCCGTCCGCGCGTGACGCGCGTGATCCATGAAGGTGACCCCCTCTATGAGGCCGGTGAATTCGGCACCTCGTTCCTGACGATCGTCAATGGCGACGTGACGCTGCAGACACCCGGGCCGCCGGTGGTGACGACGCGGCTGGCTCGCGGCGATTTCTGCGGTGAGATGAGCCTGCTGTCCGGCCGACCACGGGGCGAGCGCGCCGTGGCCGGCGCCGCTTGCATCGTGATCGAAACACCACGCCGTACGATGCTCAAGCTGATGAGCTCCAACGAAGAGGTGCGTCGCGGCATCGACTGGATTTTCGTGGTGCGCGAGTTGCAGCGGCATTTTGCGCCGCGCGCCACGACGCGCGAGCTGCGCGAGGTCGCCACGCGCGTGCTGGTGCGAAAATTCCGCGCCGGGGAGACGGTGTACGGCGAAGGCGCTGCCGGTGACAGCCTGTTTCTGGTGCGCTCCGGCAGTATCACCCTGCGGCGCAAGCGCCAGTCCCAGGACCTGCTGGTGGCGCAGATCGCCGCCGGCCAACGCTTTGGGGAAATGGCGCTCATGGGGGACCCGCTGCGCCGCGAATCGGCCACGGCCACGGTCGCCTGCGACCTGATTGAAGTGCGGCAACCCGAATTTCTCGCGCTTATGCAGCGCGCCGATGCCAGCATCGAACCCCTGCAGAAGCTCGTGAGCGGCCGCGTGGTCGGCAATGCCGGCATGGAAGTCCGGCCGGAGGCGGGTGCGGCGATCAATTTTCTCATGGCGCAGGGCCTGGGCGAGGCCACCAACGCGCTGGTGATCCACGAGGCGCTTTGCGTGGGTTGTGACAGCTGCGAAAAAGCCTGTGCAGAGACGCACGGAGGAATTTCCAGGCTTGATCGCAAGGCCGGTGCCTCCTTTGCCCAATTGCACGTGCCGCACTCCTGTCGCCACTGCGACCAGCCGCATTGCATGAAGGACTGTCCGCCCAACGCCATCAAGCGTTCGGCCAGTGGCGAGGTCTATATTGATGAGACCTGCATTGGATGCGGCAATTGCCAGAGTAATTGTCCCTACCACGCCATCCGAATGGCCTACGACGCCCCCGATAAACCGGGATTGCTGAGTTGGCTGATCTTCGACAGTGGTGACGGGCCCGGCGAAGCGGTTGACTATCAGCCGACCGCGACGGCGAAGGCCAAGGGAAAAAAGGCGGTCAAGTGCGATGCCTGCCGGGGACAGGAGGGTGGCCCGGCCTGCGTGCGCGCCTGCCCAACGGGTGCGGCCCTGCGCATAGGGCCGGCAGAGCTGGCAGATCTGGTGCAGGAACCGCGGCGATGATGCACCAAAGCCTGCTGCGATTCCGCGGCGCGCGGTACTTCTGGTGGGCGCTCGTGCTGAGCACGGCCGCATTGATTGTCTATGCCACGCCAGTGGGGTGGCGGCCGCGCGGCGGGGGCACATGGCAGGGCTACACCCTGGGCAGCGTGGGCGCCGCCTTGATCCTCTGGCTGACGCTGCTGGGAATTCGCAAACGTCGCTACGCCTCGACCCTGGGCAGCGTGCAGGGCTGGACTTCCGCACACGTCATGCTCGGCCTGTCACTGGCCGTAATCGTGACCCTGCACACCGGCTTCCAGTTTGGCTGGAACGTACACACGCTGGCCTACGTGTTCATGATGCTGGTGATTGCGAGCGGTGTACTGGGACTGGTGCTCTACATGTCTGCACCGCGCCAGCTGTCCGAGAACGCGGCGGGCCAGTCGCGCCAGGCGATGTTTGGCGAGCTGCTGGCGATCGACGGTACGGCGCGCGAGGTGGCGCGCAAGTGCGACCCGTCCGTCGCACTGGCCGTGGCGAGCAGCATCGAGCGAACTGCCATTGGCGGCGGAGCCGTGAGCCAGCTGTTCGGCACCGACCGATCGTTGTTCCAGCCCGCGGGCGCGGCAGTGGCCGGCCTGGCGGGCAACAGGGACAACCAGGCCGTCATTGACTTCGTGGCCGCGCGTGTTCCGCGTGCGGCAAAACGCATCGAAGCAGAGAGCCTGCAGGAACTGGTGGCGCTGCTGTGCCGGCGCCAGGCCCTGTTGCGCCGCATTCGCCGCGACATACGCCTGCAGGCCTGGCTGAAGATCTGGCTCTATGTGCATATACCGATGACCGTGGGGCTGCTGGCCGCCCTGAGCGTGCATGTGCTGGCCACGTTCATGTACTGGTAGGACATGCAAGTCTTACTGCGACAACTGCGGAAGTTGCCCGATGGCCAGCTCGAGTATCAGGACACCGAGCTGGCGGCCGACGAACTGCTGATCGGCAGCGCCCCGCAGTGCCAGATCCAGTGGGTAGGCGAGGGCATCGCCCCGCGCCATGGCAGCCTGCATTACAGCGCCCGCGGTGCAATTCTGAAATGCCGTCGCGGCTGCAGCATCAGTGTCAATGGTCAGCCGTCTGCGGGTGGCGCGTTGAGAGTTGGCGACGAGCTGCAGCTCGGCCCGCACCGCTTGCGATTGATACCAGCGCCGGCTGGCTTCCAGCTGGCGCTTGAAATTGAAACCAGCACCACGGATGCCAGCCTGTACTACGAAGCGGCCTTCCGCACCAGTCTCAGGCAAACCTGGCTGCCGATGCGCAGCGCCTCGTGGGCACTGCTGGCCCTGACCCTGTTGCTGACGCTGGCCATGCCGCTGTACAGCGTGCACTTGCAGCGTGCGGGACAGCCGGTTCCGGCGGCGATTGTCACGGACCGGATCTGGAGCGCCGGGCCGCTGTTGGCCGCGCACCAGCTCACGACCGCGGCCACCTGCATGAGCTGTCATCAGTCGCTGTTCGTGCATGTGCAGGATCAGGCCTGCCGCCAATGCCACAAGGGCACCGTGGACCATGTCAGCGAGCGCAGAATTGCCGAACATGGGGCTGGCGACAAACCCCGCTGCGCCAGCTGTCATCTCGAACACGGCGGAAGCAGCGGACATCTGCTGCTCGCGACCAGCAAACTGTGTACGGGCTGTCACGGATCCCCCAGCGCAAGCGCCGGCGGCCGGAACCTCCCGGCAATCACCGGCTTTGCCTCAGGCGCACATCCGGATTGGCAGCCCGCCGCAGCGGCGACGGGCCTGAAGTTTTCTCACGCGCGCCATCTCGATGCGGAGCGGGTCCGCACTCTCACCGACAGGCGCGCCCTGGCATGCGCCGATTGCCATCAATTGGCCGCGGGCGGCGCACATTTCCTGCCCATCACCATGGAGCGCAGCTGTCGCTCCTGTCACGAGCTGACCTTCGATGACGGACGGAGCCAGCGACAGTTGCCGCACGGCAACGCCGGCGACGCCATCGCGCTGATCCAGGACTATTTTGCACGGCGCGCGGTTGATCCGGCGGCTGTGGAGCCCTTGCCCGCGCAGCGGCGCACGCCGGATCCGGCGGCCAGGCCGCGCTGCGAATACTCTGCATTTGTGTGCGCCACGCGCGCTGCCGCCCGGGAAATTGTCCTGCAATTCGAGCAGCAGGGATGCATGGTCTGCCACGATGTGACCAGTAACGGCGCGGCCGATCCGCTCAAGCGCTATGCGATCAGGCCGGTCAGCTTAAGCGTTGAGCTCCTTCCGGCGGCGCGCTTCAGGCACACCCCGCACCTGGTCATGGCGGGAAAGTCGGGCGATGCGGCTTGCCTCAGTTGTCACAAGGCGCTGCAGTCGAGCGCTGCGGCGCCCTCGATGGTACCCCGACTCGCCAACTGCCTCGGCTGCCACGACACATCGATCCAGCCGGCCAGAGTCCCGCTGCAATGCATGGGCTGTCATTCCTATCATCCGGACAGCGCTCTGGGCGTGCTCAGGTGAGTGGGAAGCAGCAGCTCGTGGGCCGCGGCGCCTGCGCTGCATCGGGGTGCCTGGTCGCCTCATTTGTTCTGCTGCTCAACGCCTGCTCAGGTGGCGGCCCGGCATTGTCCAGCGCGGGTACCAGTGGCGATGCGGCCTGCGATGGCGGCTGCACAACTGCCGCTTCCATACTCAGCGTTGGCGATGTGCAGCAAATCATTGCCCAGGGCGTGGCCGAGGCGCACGCCCGGGGCGCGAGTGCCACGATTGCAGTCAGTGATCGCGTTGGGAATGTGCTGGCCGTATTTCGCATGGGCGCGGCGTCAACCCGCGTGGTGCAGATTTCCTCCACTGCAGCGGCCACGACCATCAGCGGCGGGCTGGAGGGCATACGCCTGCCGGTGGCGGCAACGCCACTGGCTGCACTGAATCTGGACGACCAGGCGGCAATCACCAAGGCGGTGACGGCGGCCTATCTGTCGAGCGAAGGCAATGCGTTTTCCACCCGTACGGCCAGCCAGATCGTGCAGGCGCATTTCAATCCCGGTGACCTGGGCCGTCCCAGTGGGCCGCTGTTCGGCGTGCAGTTCAGCCAGCTGGCCTGCTCGGACATCGTGCGCGCCTCCGGCGGTACGGGTACCACGGCCGGACCCCAACGCTCCCCGCTCGGTCTGGCCGCCGATCCCGGCGGCTTTCCTCTTTATAGGGCCGGCGCCCTGGTGGGTGGCGTCGGGGTGATGGCGGACGGCCGCTACGGCCTTGATGCGGACATCAGCGATACCGATCAGGATCTGGACGAGTCCATCGCGATGGCCGCAAGCTACGGATACGCCGCGCCCGACAGTCGCCGCGCGGATCTGATCACGGTCGACGGCAAGACCCTGAGATTCACTGATGTGGAGATGGCGCAGCTGGCGGCCGATCCGGCCAACGCTGCGGGCTTCGCCACCCTCACGCCAGCAGACGGCGCGCTGATTGCGGTGCCTGGCTATACGGATGGCGCCGTGCGCGCGGGCCTGCCATTCGGGTTGCCGGCATCGGGCGTCCGGGCGGAAAACGCCGGGGACTTTTCCGGGCTGGACGCATTCGTGCTCGTCGATGCGGCCGATGCACCGCGCTTCTCGCCCCGGGCCGGAACGGACGGCAGCAACGCGCTCACCCGGGCGGAGGTCGTGCAGCTGTTGCGTTCCGCGCTGACCGTGGCCAATCATGCGCGCGCACAGATTCGCCGGCCCCTCGGCACCCACGCGCGAGTCAGCATATCGGTGGTTGATACGAACGGGGTGGTGCTGGGTCTGGTGCGCAGCCGCGACGCACCGGTATTCGGGGCGGATGTCGCGGTACAAAAGGCGCGCACCGCGGCGCTGTTGTCCTCGATTGCGGCGGCGTCCTTCATCGCATCGCTCCCCGATCGCCGCTATATCACCACGACCGGTCTGGGTCTCGGTTCGAGCGCGGCACCGCTGGCGGCCTATGTGGGGGCGGTACGGACTTTCAATGCCGACCCGATGGCCCTCGGTGACGGGCAAATCGCCTATAGCAGCCGCGCGGTGGGCGAGCTGTCGCGGCCGATGTTTCCAGACGGCATTGACGGTACGGCGAATGGACCCTTGAGCAAGAGTGCCGGACAGTGGAGCGTGTTCTCGGTTGGCTGGCAGCTCGATGTCAGCATCAATGCCCTGTTGCAGCATGTCCTGTACGTGGCCGGCGCCATGGCCGGCGATGTCGGGCCCGGCTGCGCCGGCGTCGATCTCAGCGCGACGCTGGTGGCGACGCAGACCACCAGCAGCTTGCAGCTGGCCAACGGGGCCCAGGTGTTTGCCGGTGGCGTGCCGGTGTACCGCGGCGCGATTCTCGTCGGTGCCATCGGCGCATCGGGCGACGGCGTCGACCAGGACGACATGGTCGCGTTCCTGGGTCTGAGTCAGGCCAGCAGCCTGCTTGGGGCTGCCATCGGCAACGCACCCGCAGCGCGCCGCGCCGACCGCTTGACGCCGCAGGGAGTGCGACTGCGCTACATTCAGTGTCCGCAGGCGCCGTTCATCGACAGCGCCGCCGAGGGTGTCTGCGATGGCCTCTAGGCGCCGGAGGTCATGCGCGCCGCGACCAACCCGGCATCGGCAGGGCACGAGGATCATCGCGCTCGCAGGCGCGCTGTTGCTGCCGTGCCTGGTCGCCGCCGGGACCTGCTATCGCGACGACACCGGCCGCATTGTCGATCGTCGCCAGCCGGGTTTCGAAGAGGTCCCGTGTCCAGAGCCGGCGAATGCCATTCCCGACCCCGCCGCGGCGCGCGACGCCGGTAGTTCTGGCGGTGCTGATGATGCGCGCAATGTTGACCGCGGTCCGGCACCCACGCCATCTCCTGCCGCAGGCCTCGCCAGGGCGGACCTGCAGCCCTCGATCGCGGTACCGGATCGCTGGCGGATAGTCGACATGCTTGGACGCAAGTCCACGGTACTGGATCCGTACCACCGCAATCGCCTCAAGGGCGACTCGCCGCTCAGAAACGGCTGGTTCTTCAGTCTCGGGGCCGTGTCCGACACGGTGTTTGAGGAGCGCAATGTGGCGATCCCGGTTGGTGGACCCGCCACCGCCGCCGCCGGCAGTTACGACGTGTTTGGGCGCCCCAACCAAAGTGCCCTGCTCCAGACTGTGGCCGTCGAACTGGTGTACTACCGCGGCGATACGGTGTTCAAGCCGCCGGACTATGAGTTCCGGTTTACACCGGTGATCGGCTTCAACCGGGTCGAGGTGCGCGAGCTGAGTGCGGTGAATGTGGATCCGCGCCAGGGCAGCATGCGCGATGACCACCATCTTGGCGTACAGGCGGCGTTTGTCGATCGGCACCTGCGGACGGTATCGGAGCGATTCGATTTCGACAGCCTGCGCATTGGCATCCAGCCTTTCAGCAGTGACTTCCGCGGCTTCCTGTTCCAGGACGATCAGCTCGGTGTACGGCTGTATGGCAATCGTGCCAACAATCGCTACCAGTACAACCTCGCGTGGTTCAGGCGGCTGGAGAAGGACACCAATAGTGGCCTGAATGATCTTGCCGCCAGGCTGCGTGCCGACGAGGTGCTGATTGCCAATCTCTACCGCCAGGATTTTCCGGTGCCGGGATTCACCTCGCAGCTCACCGCCGCCTACAACCGCAATCGTGAAGATGGCGCCGCGCATTACGACAGCAACGGATTTGTCGAACGCCCAGCGTCGCTCGGCCGGCAAGTGCCGCACGACTACGACGTGGTTTACCTGGGGCTGAACGGCGATGGGCATCTGGGGCGAACCAATGTGACCGCGTCCGCCTATGTCGCGCTCGGGCGCGAGTCGCCGGGCGTATTCGTGGCAAGCAATACGGATATCCGCGCCGGCTTTGCCGCCCTGGAGCTGTCACGCGACTACGACTGGATCCGTCCGCGCCTCTCGTTTCTCTACGCGACGGGAGATCACGATCCCTATGACACCCGCGCCACGGGTTTCGATGCCATCTTCGAGAACCCGCAATTCGCCGGCGCGGATACCAGTTACTGGATCGGACAATCCGTGCCGCTGATTGGCGGCGGTGGTGTCAGCCTGTCCGGCCGAAACGGGGTACTGAACAGTCTGCGCTCCTCGAAGGAAGAGGGGCAGTCGAATTTTACGAACCCCGGTACGGTGCTTGTGGGTGCCGGCGTCGACCTGGATGTGCTGCCGGAACTGCGGTTCTCGTTCAACCTGAATTACCTGGGCTTTGCCGACACGGCGGTGCTGGCTGCGATGCGCCAGCAGGCCCCGCCGCCCTCATCGATCGGCGAAGATGTTTCTGCCGCTGTGACCTGGCGGCCAATCCTCACGCAGAATATCGTGCTGCGCGCCTCCTACGCGGAGCTGATTGCGCGCGGTGGCTATGCGCAACTGTTTCCGGACGCGAATCCGGTCTACCTGATGTTGAACGCGGTGCTGACGTACTGATGATGACTGCAACCCGCATCGCCGCTGGATTGGTGGTCGCCGGAATTGCGTTCGGCGGGCTGCGGCCGGCTGACGCGGCAGGGCTAATCGTGCCGTTTGCGCCCGCCGCGCAGACGGCCGCCGAGGCTGCGAGCAAGAGCAGCGGTTGCAGGTCCTGCCACACCGCCAGCGATGCGCCCAGCATGCATGCCAGTGCTGCCGTCCTGCTGGGCTGCAGCGACTGTCATGGCGGTGACCCGACGGTAAAGGCCGATGGCAGCGAGGCGCGGGGATCCGGTGAATACAGGGAGCTGATGCGGCGGGCGCACGTACAGCCGCGCTATCCGGAGGAGTGGCACACTCCCTCGAGCGCCAACCCGCAACGCAGCTACACGCTGCTCAATCGCGAGAGTCCGGAGTTCGTCCGGTTCGTCAACCCGTCCGACTATCGCGTGGTCACCGAATCCTGCGGGGCCTGCCATCAGGCCATCATCGATGCGTCCATGCACAGCCTGCACGCGACCGGCGCCATGCTGCTGGGCGGTGCTGCCTACAACAACGGCATTCTGGACGACAAGAATTACCTGCTCGGGGAGTCCTACGACAGAAACGGCGTGGGTGTTTCAGTTCTCGGACCCCGGACCGGCGATGCGGCGGCCGCATTTGCCGCCGGCATCCTGCCGCAGCTCTTCCCGCTGCCGGCCTTTGAGACCGTGGCACCGGGCGATAATTTCCGGGTGTTCGAACGCGGTGGCCGCAATATCGGTGCGCTGTTTCCGGAGACCGGCCTGCCGGATGCGCTCGGCTCGCCGCAAAGGCTTGAAGAACCCGGACGCCCCGATCTGCACCAGTCCAATCGCGGGCCGGGCACGGGCCTGCGCATTTCCGTGCCGGTGCTCAATATCACCAAGACGCGGTTGAACGATCCGCTGTTGTGGTTTATCGGCACCAACGACCAACCCGGCGATTATCGACAGTCAGGCTGTGCCTCCTGCCATGTGGTGTACGCCAACGATCGCGATGTACGGCACTCCAGCGTCTACGCGGCGTTTGGCCGTGACGGAAAGTCGCAATCCGTGGATCCGGTGATCAGCAGAAATGAACCGGGTCACCCGCTGGTGCACGCCTTCACGCGTTCTGTGCCGACCTCGCAATGCATGGTATGCCACATGCATCAACCCAATATGTTCATGAACAGCATGCTCGGCTACACGATGTGGGATTATGAGTCCGACGCCCCGAGCATGTGGCCTGCCAGGCAGCAGTATCCGGATGACGCGCACACGCGCTCGGTTCTGGATCGCAACCCCGAAGGCGCCGCGCCTCGCGGCAAGTGGGCGGATGTCGATTTTCTGCGCGACGTCAGTTCGCTCAACGCCACACTCCACGATACCCAGTTCGCCGACTATCACGGCCACGGCTGGAACTTTCGCGCGGTCTACAAGCGCGATCGCAAGGGCCAGCTCCTGGACGCCCGGGGCGCGATCGTCAGCAATGATGATCCGGGGAAATTCTCCAAGGCCGTGCACCTGTCCTCATCGCACGTGGATGCCGGCATGCAGTGCGTGGACTGCCATTTCTCGCAGGATGTGCACGGGAATGGCTACATTTATGGGGAAGTTGCCGCTGCCGTCGAAATCGGCTGCAAGGACTGTCACGGCACCGTAACCCGCTATCCCAGCCTGCTCACTTCCGGGCCGGCGGCACTGCGGGGCGGGACGGACCTCGCGGTGCTGCGCACTCCAGACGGGCGTCGGCGCTTCGAATGGATTGGCGGAAAACTGATGCAGCGATCAATGGTCGATCCAGGGCTTGAGTGGCGGGTGAACCTGGTCAAGGACTCCGTCACGCCCGGAAACGCCGCGTACAATCCGCGTGCGGCCCGCGCCAAGCTCATGAGCCGGGACACGAAGACGCAGGTGTGGGGCACTCAGGTGAGCGGCAATGCGCTGGCTCATCGCGACGAGGACATGGAGTGCTACTCCTGCCATACGTCCTGGACCACGAGCTGCTCGGGCTGTCACTTGCCCTCCGAATCCAACTGGAAGACCGAGCGGCACCACTACGAAGGCGGGGAGACGCGCAACTACGCCACCTACAATCCGCAGGTGGCGCGCGACGACATGTTCATGCTCGGCCGGCGCGAAACCGCGGCTGGCGGCAGGATCGCGCCCTATCGGTCCAGCTCCGCGCTGGTGTTGTCTTCGACAAACGCCAATCGCGAGCACATTTATGTGCAGCAGGCGCCGATCGCAGCCAGCGGTTTCAGCTCGCAGGCGTTCAATCCGCACTATCCCCATACCGAGCGCAAAACCGAGACCAAGACCTGCGATGACTGCCATCTGTCGAGGGACGGGGACAACAATGCGATCATGGCGCAGCTGCTGATGCAGGGCACCAACTTCGTCAACTTCGTCGGCTACGACGCCTATGTGGGGGAGGCCGGGGCGGTCAGTGCGGTCACGGTCACCGAGTGGGAGGAGCCGCAGGCCGTGATCGGCAGCTATCTGCATCGCTACGCCTATCCGGACGGCTACGCGCGGCACCAGCGCCTGGGCGGCGTGCTGCAGCAGGCCGAGTCCCACGCTTCCGGTGAGGTCCGCTGCCTGCAATTGCGCGGTGAATATCTGTATGCGGCCGAAGGAGTGCGCGGCATGCGCGTGTACGATGTGGCCAGCATCGCCAACAAGGGCGTGTCGCAGAGGATCATCAGCGCGCCGGCCAGCCCGCTTGGCCAGCGCACCGCCATCGCCAGCGCGAACGCGACCTGCGTTGCGCTGCCGACCAATCAGCCCATCGATCCGTCGCGCAACACGGGCGAGAAGATGCGCCGCGACAATCAGGAGCTGCCCTTTCATCCGCTCTATAACTACGCCTACATCGTCGACGCCGTGGAGGGTCTGATCCTGAGCGACGTGCGCACGCTCGCGGATCGTGAGCCGCGCAACAACTTCCTCAGGCGCGCTCTGACCTGGAACCCGGATGGCCTGCTGAACGGTGCCCGATACCTGACCGTTGCCGGCAGCAACATCTACATCTCGACACCGCACGAGGTCGTGGTGGTGAGCATCGATCAGCCGCTGCAGCCGAAGACATTGGCGCGGATTCCGATGGATGATCCGCGCTCCACGGCCTTGCAGTTCCGCTATCTGTTCGTCACCACCGCGCGCGGGCTCGAAGTCGTGGACATCACGCATCCGGCGGCGCCGCGCCGCGTCGAGAACGACCTGGTTGCCATGCGTGATGCACAGCGCGTCACCGTCTCGCGCACCTATGCCTATGTGGCGGCCGGCAGCGAAGGCCTGGTGATCGTGGACGTCGAGAGGCCGGAACAGATCCGCGAGTACCAGCGATTCACCGCTGACGGCAAGCTGCGGGACGTTCGCGATGTAGTGGTCGGTGCGACCAATGCATCGCTGTTTGCCTACCTGGCCGATGGCGCCGGCGGCCTGAAGGTATTGCAGCTGATGTCGCCCGAGACGCAGCCCAATTTCTATGGCTTCAGTCCTGAACCGAAACCGCAACTGATCGCGCGCTACGACACGTCGAAGGCCGCGCTGAGCCTGTCCCACGGCCTGGAGCGCGACCGGGCGGTGGACGAGACCGGCGGGCAGATCGCGGTATTCGGGCGACGCGGCGCCCGCGCGCTGAGCACCGAGGAAACGCGGCGTCTTTATCTGGATGCGCATGGCGAGCCCTGGTTTGTGGATGGCGGCGCCGCGCGAGCGCCAGTGCCATCCGGCGCGGACCGCCGATGAACGCCGGTATCGGATCCGTGCGCCTGGCGATCGCTGTAATCGCGGCGGTGAGCATGGGCGGTTCGGCCGCCGCGGCGGAGTCCCCGTCCGCCGGCACGCTGCCGCGGCACCTCGGCGTTGCCAGCTGTGCCGCGAGCGCCTGCCACGGCAAGATTGCTGCGCAGACCGGCGTCAATGTCGCCCTGAATGAGTATCGCACCTGGCTGCTCAGCGATCGTCACTCGCAGGCGTTTCGCATTCTGCAGTCCGCGAAGTCCGGCACCATCGCCAGCAAGCTCGGGATCGCCGATGCCAGTACCGCCAAGGCCTGCCTCGACTGCCATGCCGATAGCGTGCCCACGGAGCTGCGGGGCGAAAAGTTCCTGCTGAGCGATGGCGTGGGATGCGAATCCTGCCACGGTGGTGCGCAGGCGTGGATCGGCACTCACAGCAAGATCGGCGCGCTGCACGCGGAGAATGTGGCGCATGGCATGGTGCCCCTGGAGCGTGCGCAGGTGCGCGCCGATGTCTGTCTGGCCTGCCACGCGGGCGACAGCGAACGCTTTGTCACGCACGCGATGATCGCCGCCGGGCATCCGCGCCCGCGCTTCGAGCTGGAGAACTACACCGCCAATATGCCGCCTCATTACCAGGTGGATGCCGACTATCGCCAGCGCAAGCAGACCCCCGGTGGCGTCAATCTCTGGCTGGTCGGTCAGTTGAGAAATGCCCGCCGCCGCGTGCAGCTCCTGCAGGGGGACTGGATGGCGGCCGGTCGCATGCAGCCGGAACTTGCATTCTACGAATGTTTTGCCTGTCACCGGCCGGTCGATCAGTTGCGCTGGACCCGCAAACGCGCCGGTGTGGACGTGCCGCCCGGAGCCTTGCGCCTGCAGCATCAGTCGCTGGCCGTTTTGACGGTGATAACCGCGGTCATCGAGGCGCAGGCGCTCCCGGAGCTGCAGCAGGCGATGGCCGAATATGCGGGCAGTGGTTCGCGCGGCGTCGGCGATGTGAAGCAGGCGGCCGCGCGCCTGGAGCGGTGGTTGGACGCACGTTCCTCCTGGGAGACTCGCAGCTATGGAGCGGCCGAAGCGCGGGAAATCCGGCGGGCGCTGGTGAAATTCGCCGCCGATGACCTGAGTAGCGACTACACCGTGGCCGAACAGGTGGTGCTCAGCATCGATAGCCTCAGCGCGACACTGGGTGATGTGCAGCCGCTCAGCAGCGCGCTCGATGCCCTGTATGCTGAAGTGCGTACGCCGGCGGCTTTCGACCCGACCCGCTTTGCGCGCGCTGCCGGCAGCGTGGAGGGGCGGTTTTGAACGCGGTGTTTTCAGCGCTGACCCACGCCGGACGACGTGACGGGAGCAATCAGGACGCCATCGGCTGGAACGAGCAACAGGGCCTCTGGTTCGTAGCCGACGGCATGGGAGGCCATGAGCGCGGCCAGGTGGCCAGCACACTGGTCAAGGAGACGCTGCTGGCCTCGGCAGCGGGCGCGGACCTGACGGAGCGGGTTCTGGAGGCGCATCGCGCCGTGATGCGCGCCGGCAGCAGCAGCGGTGAGCAATCAAACATGGGCTCTACCGTGGTGTGCGCCCGGCTCAGGGCTCGAGATTGTGAAATTGTGTGGGTGGGCGACAGCCGTGGCTACCTGTGGCGGCGCGGCCGCCTGTCGCGCCTGACGCGCGATCACAGCTATGTGGAGAGTCTGCGCCAGGGCGAGCGCATCAGCGAGGAGCAGGCGCGCTCGCATCCGGAGGCCAATGTATTGACCCAGACACTGGGGATGGGGAACACCAAACCCTCGCGAGTCGTGCTCGAACTGCGGGCACGTGACTGGATCATCCTCTGCAGCGACGGCCTGACATCGGAGCTCGACGATGTGGCGATCGCCGGCCTGCTGAGCGGGAGTCCGACACCGCAGTCGGCGGCTGAGCACCTGCTTGACGCGGCGCTCGCCCATGGCGGGCGCGACAACGTCAGCGTCATCGTTGTGCCGAGCCGGGTCTCATGGACGGCCTCATTGGCCAACGGCTGGCGGCGACTGGAGCGATCGGCGCTGGTGTGGCTGGCGGCCCTCGCAGGTGCAGCGCTGGCGGTGCTGGTAGTATATCTGGCGAAACATTTCGGCAAATTCCGCTGAATGCGTGGTGACCAGCCCATGACCGACAATCCACGCATTTTGAAGAAGAACACCGGCGGTGCCGTGACGCCGATTGGCGGCGGGCTCACCGTGGGGCGCAGCGAGGACTGCGGTTTGAGATTGACGGAAGGCAGCCCGTCGCGGCAACACGCGCGACTGATCGTCGAGGGCGATCAGCTGTGGGTCGAGGACTTGGGCTCGACCAACGGAAGCTTCGTCAATGGCGTGCGGATCGCCGCGCGCACGCTGCTCAAGAATGGCGATGCGTTGCGCTTCGATATCGAGGAGTACACCTACAGCACGGGCGTTGCCGATGTCGACAAGACGGTATTGCGCCAACCCGCGACGCCGGCGCCGCCGCTGGTGGTGGCGGCCACCCCGACGCCGGCCCAGCAGCTGCCGCCGGGTTGGACTGAGGGCGCTGGACAGGCTGCAGGCGCCAACAAAACCGTGTTCCAGTCGCCACAGGAATTGGCGGAGAAGCGGCGTGGTGCGCCGGCCCTGGTGGCTGCAGCGGCGCCGGCTACCAGCGACGTGCCCGTGTTATGCGTCAGCTCCGGTGCCGCTCCGGCCAAGCGACTGGAACTCAAGGCCACGGGCAGCGACAAGCAGGAGTGGAGCATAGGGAGCGATGCGGTGCGGGAACTCTGCCTGCCTGTCAGCGGCGTGTCAGCGCTGCATGCGCGCATCGTCCGGGATGGTGAGCGCTGGAAGATCATTGACCAGGTATCCGCCAACGGCACCTACGTCAATGGCAAGCGCTGCACCATGAGTTTCCTGAACAGCGGCGATCGCATCGCATTTGGACCCGTGGAGTGCAGTTTTGTGCTGCCTGATCGCGCCCTGCCGCCCGGCGAAGTTCCCCCCGGTGCCGAGGCAGCGCCGGGGCGCGGAGGCTGGACTGCGGGGCGCATCGCCATCATAGGCGCGGTGTCCTTCCTGCTGACGCTGGTGGTTGTCTACCTGCTGATGAGGTGAGTGCCGTGCCGCCCGGCGCGGCTGGGCAGGGCCCCGGGACCATGGCGCGGAGCGTGGGCCTGCCGGCCGCGGTTCAGCCGCTACGCGGTCGCAGTCCGTCCTCGAACAGGGACACGAATCGCTCGGCAATCTGCCGCGCCGACAGGGACTGGTCGTCGCGATACCAGTGGGCGATCCAGTTGAGCGCGCCGGCGAGCGCGAAGGAAGTCATCTTCGGATCGCAGCTGCCGATCGAACCATCGGCGATCCCCTCGCGAATGAGTTGCCGGATGCCCTGGTCGATCTCGGATTTCAGTGCCTTGACGTGCCGCTGCATGGCCGCACCCAGGTCCTGGTCCTCGGCCCGCACCATGCACCAGCCAAACTCGGAGGCGATGGCCTGAGCGTAGTGCAGCAGCACCGCGCGCAGCCGGGCGCGCGCCTGGAGCGTCCCCGTTCCCGCCTGGCCATCCGCCTCGCCCACCGCCGCGCGAATCGCCGCGCGGATCGGTTCCAGCCCGGCGCGGAAGCACTCAAACAGCAGCTGCTCCTTGTTTTCGACGTAGTAATAGAGTGTCGGCTTGGTGACTTCCAGGGCACCGGCAATGACATCGAGGGTGGTGTTGTGGAATCCGCGGGCGTTGAAGGCCCGGGCGGCGGCGCGGATGACCGCCTCACGCTTGATGCCCCGGTCGCTGCGCGCCTTGCGACGGTTCCGCCACGGGGAGGGTGCAGGCGTGGCGCTGGCCTGGGCGGGGGGCGAGGCCGGACGGCCGACGCGGCGCAATAACAGGGGGCGATTGACGCTCATCTCCGGCAGGATCATACTCGCCGGTAACATTGTAGGGAAGCCGGATTCTCATGAGTGCCAAGGCTGATCGCTCCATGGCGGCGCCTCACGGCGCGGCCGCGGCCGTGCCTGCGGCCGCCCCCGCGGCGCGCCCGCTGCGCTTCGTCAGTGCGGCGGCCCTGTTCGACGGTCATGATGCGGCGATCAACATGATCCGCCGCCTGCTGCAGGCGCATGGCGCGGAAGTCGTGCACCTGGGGCACAACCGCAGCGTCGCCGACATCGTGCGCGCGGCCATTCAGGAGGACGCGGACGGCATCGCCGTCAGCTCCTACCAGGGCGGCCACAACGAATACTTCACCTACATGGTCGACATGCTGCGGGAGCTCAAGGCCGCGCATATCCGCGTCATCGTCGGCGGCGGGGGCACGATTTCCCCGGATGAGATCGCGGCCCTCGAGCGCCATGGCGTCGAGAAGATCTATACCCCCGAGGACGGCCGGCGCCTCGGCCTCAATGGGATGATCGACGATGTATTCGCGCGGGTGCGCGCCGCGCGGCGCCCCGCCTACAGCTTCGGGCCGCTCAATGCGCGCGATCACGCGCACATCGCCGCCACCATCAGCGCGCTCGAGGCGGACGAGGGCGACGGCCGGGCCGCCGAGCTGATCCGCCAGGCGCTCGGCCGCGGCAAGCGCGCGGCCCCGGTGATCGGCATTACCGGCACCGGCGGGGCCGGCAAGAGTTCACTGACCGACGAGCTGCTGCAGCGCTTCGTGCGCAGCTTTCCCGAGCGCCAGATTGCGGTGGTCGCCATCGATCCGACGCGGCGCCGCTCCGGCGGCGCGCTGCTCGGCGATCGCATCCGCATGAATGCGCTGGCCTCGCCGGCGATCTTCATGCGCTCGCTGGCCACGCGCCGGGAACACCGGGCCACTTCCGCGGTGCTGCGCGAGGTGATCGAGCTGTATACGCAGGCCGGCTTCGACCTCGTCCTGGTCGAGACCGCGGGCATCGGCCAGAGCGATACCGAGATCGTCGACCTGGTCGACCTGCCTGTCTACGTCATGACCAGCGAATACGGCGCCGCGAGCCAGCTCGAGAAGATTGACATGCTCGACTACGCCGAGATGATCGCCATCAACAAGTTCGAGAAACGCGGTGCGGAGGATGCGCTGCGCGATGTGCGCAAGCAGTGGCGCCGCAATCATCCGGAACAGGCCGCGACGAGCGGCACCGAAGCGCCCGTGTATCCCACGATCGCCAGCCGTTTCAACGATCCGGGCGTCAATCGCCTGTTCGCAGCGATGCTGGAATCGCTCGACCGCAAGGCCATCGGCAAGTTGCGCTGGACGGAGCGCGACGGCCGGCCCGTCGAGACCGGTCCGAGTGTGTTTAGCTCGCGTGATCCGCTGATCCCCAGCGCCCGCAGCCGCTATCTGGCCGAGATCGCCACTGCCGGTCGGGACGCCGGTGTACAGCTCGAGCGCGCCGCCGACAGCGCGCGGCTGGCCTACTCGCTGTATGAGGCGCTCAGGAGCCTGCACGAGGCGGCGCTGCCCGCGCCGGTCGAGCCCTTCGAAGCCGCGGCGCTGACGGAGGGTGCCGCCGACGCGACGCGCCTCGAACTGCGCCGCGCCTATAACCGCGCGCTGGAGGAGATTGGGGCCGAAGGCGTCGGCCTGCTTAAAGCCTGGCCGGCGCGCGCCGCCGCCGCGACCGCCGACACCTTCCAGTTCCGCGTGCGCGGCAAGACGCTCAAAGGCGAGAACTACTCCGAGACCATGAGCCACAGCCGCATCCCCAAGCTGGCCGTGCCACGGCTCAAGGACTGGGGCGAACTGCTGCATTTCCTGGGCCGGGAGAACCTGCCCGGAGCCTATCCTTATACCGGCGGTGTGTATCCCTACCGCCGCGAGGCCGAGGACCCGACTCGCATGTTTGCCGGCGAAGGTCCGCCGGAGCGCACCAATCGCCGCTTCCACCTGCTGGCGCAGGGCCAGCCGGCAACGCGCCTGTCCACCGCCTTCGACTCGACCACGCTGTACGGCGAGGATCCGGACACGCGCCCGGATATCTACGGCCGCACCGGCAATTCAGGGGTCTCGGTGGCGACGCTCGATGACATGAAGAAGCTGTACTCGGGTTTCGACCTGTGCCTGCCCACGACCTCGGTGTCGATGACGATCAACGGACCGGCGCCGATCATCCTGGCGATGTTCATGAACACGGCGATCGACCAGCGGGTCGAGAAATTCCTTAAAGCTTCGGATCGCTGGCCGGCCGCCGAGCGGCGCATCGAGGCCCTGCACGAGGAGCTGCGCGCCCAGGGCCTGGCCGTGCCGCGCTACGCCGGCGAGCTGCCAGTGGGGCACGACGGCAGCGGGCTGGCCCTGCTCGGCATAGCCGGGGAGCGGCTGGTGGCCCCCGGCGTCCTGACGGCGGAGGAATATGGGCGCCTTCGCGCCGAATCCCTCGCGCTGGTGCGCGGTACCGTGCAGGCCGACATCCTCAAGGAGGACCAGGCGCAGAACACCTGCATCTTCTCGACTGAATTCGCCATGCGCATGATGGGCGATGTGCAGCAATATTTCATCCAGCACAAAGTGCGCAACTTCTATTCGGTGTCGATTTCCGGCTATCACATCGCCGAGGCGGGCGCGAATCCCATCAGCCAGCTGGCCTTCACGCTGGCCAATGGCTTCACCATCGTCGAATACTATCTGGCGCGCGGCATGAAGATCGACGACTTCGCGCCCAACCTGTCGTTCTTCTTTTCGAACGGCATGGACGCCGAGTACGCCGTGATCGGGCGGGTGGCGCGGCGCATCTGGGCGCGCGCCATGCGCGATCTGTACCACGGCGACGCCCGCAGCCAGATGCTGAAGTACCACATCCAGACTTCGGGGCGCTCGCTGCACGCGCAGGAAATCCAGTTCAACGACATTCGCACCACGCTCCAGGCGCTGTACGCCCTGACGGATAACTGCAATTCGCTCCATACCAACGCCTATGACGAGGCGCTCACGACCCCCACCGAGGAGAGCGTGCGCCGGGCGGTGGCGATCCAGCTCATCATTAATCGCGAGCTGGGGCTGAATCTCAACCAGAATCCCTGGTCGGGCTCATTTTTCATGGACCACCTCACCGACCTGGTGGAATCCGCGATCTACAAGGAGTTCGAGGCGCTGGCCGAGCGCGGCGGCGTGCTTGGCGCCATGGAGACCATGTACCAGCGCGGCCGCATCCAGGAAGAGAGCCTCTACTACGAAACGCGCAAGCACGATGGCACGCTGCCGCTGATCGGGGTGAACAGCTTCCTTGCTGCGAGCGCCGCCGTGGCCGAACGCGCCGCGGTGCCGCTCATACGCTCCACGGATGAGGAGAAGCAGGACCAGGTCAACGGCGTGCGCGCTTTCCAGGCCCGCAATGCCGGGCAGAGCGCCGCGGCGCTGGAGCGCCTGCGGGCCGTGGCGGCGAGCAATGGCAATGTCTTCGCGGAGCTGCTGCAGGCGGTCAGGACCTGTTCGCTCGGCCAGATCTCGCACGCCCTCTACGAAGTGGGCGGACAGTACCGGCGCAACGTCTGAAGCGGCCCTAGAATCCGCGCAGCGAAGCGAAATCGTCGACCGGCGCGCGCTCGGTGCGGAGCCGATTGACCGGGGCCGTCGTGTCCGGAAATCCCAGCGACATGCCGCAATACACCATGTCGGTGGCCGGCAGCCCGAAATGGCGGTGGAGCGATTCTCGCAGGGTGCCCCAGAACTCCTGCATGCAGCTGCCGAGGCCGCGTTCGACCGCCACCAGGGCCAGTGACAGCATGAACATCCCGAGGTGCGCCCACTGTGCGCGGCCCATGCGCCGGTCGATGATGAAAAAAATGCCGACCGGCGCGCCGAAGAATTCAAAGTTACGCGCGACCTGCGCCAGCCGGCCGGTGCGGTCGGTGCGCGGGATGCCGAGCAGCTCGTACAGGTCCTCGCCCACCTTGTAGCGGCGGGAACGGTAGGGCTCCCAGAGATTGGGCGGATAGACCAGCTCGCTCCCTTCCTCGCTGGCGGCATCCGGAGCCGCACGGACCGTCTGGGCCAGCTGCATGACGGCGGCGCGCTCCTCGCCCGCCACCGCGATGAGCTTCCAGGGCTGCAGGTTGCCACCGGAAGGTGACCAGCGTGCCGCATCGAGCAACTCCAGCAGCAGGGCCTGCGGCACCGGCCGCGACTGAAACTGACGGACCGAGATTCGTTGCCTGAGCGCTTCGCTGACGGTGACCATGGATGCGTTTCCAGCCGGTGTCGGGCGCGGTTGCGGCCCAGGTGCAGGATCGCATCATGCCGCAAAGAGGTACAATCCATCCCGAATGAATAACGCACGGCCCGGCATGTGGCCCTAAGTGCGACGGTCTATGTCCTCACGGTGCGTGTGGCGGACGCCGACCGCGGCCTGTATGAAACGCTGGAACTCAGGGTAGCGCGTCACCCTTCCGAAACGGCCGAATTCCTGCTGGCGCGCGTGCTCGCCTACTGCCTCGAATACACCGAGGGCATCGCCTTTTCCCGCGGCCTCGCCGAGCCGGATGATCCCGCCATTGCGGTGAGGGACCTCACCGGGACCCTGCAGAGCTGGATCGACATTGGTACGCCCGAGCCCGCGCGACTGCACAAGGCCAGCAAGATGGCGCCGCGCGTCGCGGTCTACGTCCACCGGGACTGCGAAGCCTGGCTGGCGCGACTGGCAGGCGAGCGTATCCACCGGGCCGAGCACCTGGAACTCTATCTGCTGGATCGCGAGCTGCTGGCCGCAATGGCCTCGCGCCTCGAGCGGCGCATGGAATTCGATCTTTCCGTCTCTGAACGCACCCTCTACGTCTCCTACGCCGAGGAGACGCTCTCGAGCGTCGTCGAAGCGCGCCGGGTCACGGCCTGATCACTGCTTCTCCACCATGACGCGGCCCTGCGCGTTCACGAAGACGTGGTAGTGATGGCCGTCCTTGCAGGTGGCGAGGTAATCGCTGTCCGCATTGCGCTTGGCGTCGATGACCTCGTCGCAGGGCAGTCCCTGCAGGGCGATCGTCGCCTTCAGATCCCTGACCATGGACGCGTCGTCGGCGGCGAGCAGTCCGGTGCTGCCGAGGGTCGCCGCCAGGACGGCGAACAGGAATGCCGGAGAACGGGGTGCCATAGAAACTCCTGTGGTGTTCACGAGATGGTGGCGAATTTTGCCGGGTCGCGGAGAATGCCCCAGATCGCCTCGCGCGATGCCACGATGTCGCTGGCCAGCGGCGGGTCGCTGTCCTGAAGCAAAGACAGGACTTTGAGCATCAACAGATCGTAGCGCTGGCGCAGCGCCGTCAACGGGATCGCAACCTCTCCACGGTAAAGAGCGCGAAACTGATCGAGCAGGTCATCGACCTGGTTCTTGAGTGAAAGCTTGGTGAAAACGCCGATGGCGTGGGTGTCGCGGAGTCGTTGCTCCAGGGACGCCAGGTTGAGCGCCGGTGGAGCGGGTGGCGCCGGAGGCGCGGGCGTCGCCGCCGCGGCGGCAGGCCTGGGTGGTGGCGCGGCCGGCGGCCTGGATGGAGCCGGGCTCCGGGTGGCAACCGCGTTGTCGGCCGGTTTCTTGCCTGGCACCGCCGCAGGAGCTGGCGCGGACGCCACCGCGGCTGCCGGCGGCGCCATGGGCGGGACGGCAGGGGCCTGCGCCGCTGCAGGCGCCGGGACCGGATTTGGCGCGACCGTTGTCGCGGGCGGTTGCGTCGCGGGCGCGATCGGCCTCGCGTGGCTGCAGGCCGCCAGCAGCGCTACGAACAGCAATCCGCAAGCTGCGTTCCTGCTCATGTCAGCCCGTATGAAAGAAACTCAGCTTGTTGCCGTCCAGGTCGCGGAAATACCCGGCGTAGAAGCCCTCGCCGCGCGGGCCCGCGGCGCCTTCATCGGTGCCACCGAGCTGCAGGGCACGGCGGTGCATGGCATCGACCCTGGCCGGGCTTTCCACCTCGAGTGCCACCATGACGCCGTTGCCGACCGTGGCTGGCTTCGCATCGAACGGTTTAGTGAGGGCCAGCCCCGGTTGATCCGGCTTCACAGACCAGGCGACAAACTGCTCGGTCTCCATCATGCGCGTGGCGCCCAGATCGGCGAGCAGCGCGTCGTAGTACGCCGCCGCGCGCGCCAGATCATTGGTGCCCAGTGTCACGTAGCCAATCATGGCGGTCTCCTCCGATTGCGCCGCAGGTCCAGCCCGGGTGTATTGTATCAATGAGCGACCCGCAGGACCGAGGCCATGGGAGGTCAGCGATGAGCGCGCGGAACAAGGATGGCAAGATTGTGTCTGGCGCGCCGGATGACCGGTCACGCCGGAACTTTGTCGCGCTGTCCGCCGCCGCCGGCCTGGTGGCGGTGACCCGCCCGGCGGCGGTTAAGGCAGCGGAAATCGTCGAGCGGGAGGTCGAGATCAGGACCGCCGCCGGCACCTGCGATGCCGCTTTTATTCATCCGGCGGCCGGGGTCCACCCCGGCGCGCTGATCTGGACGGATATCTTCGGCCTGCGGCCGTCCATGCGGGAAATGGGCCGGCGGCTGGCGGGTGCCGGGTATTCGGTGCTGGTGCCCAACCCTTTTTATCGAACTGCGCGCGCCCCCGTGTTTGGCGACATTTCCGGATTCAATTTTCAGAATGAAGCCGATCGCGCCAGGCTCCCGCCGTTGACGGATCCCCTGAATGCGCCTGGAGCGGCCGAGGTTGACGCGCGCGCATACGTCGAATTTCTTGATGGGCAGCGCCAGGTCGACAAGGCCCGGAAAATTGGTTGCCAGGGATACTGCATGGGCGGGCCGCTGGTGATGCGCACGGCGGCGTCGAATCCGGACCGCGTAGGCGCCGGCGCTTCATTTCACGGTGGGGGCCTGGTGACCAACCAGCCTACCAGCCCGCATCTGCTGGCTCCGAAGATCCGCGCCCGCATGTATTTTGCGATTGCAGCCGGTGACGATGCGCGGCAGCCCGACGTGAAGTATCTGCTGCGCACGGCCTTCGAGGCTGCGAAGGGAGAGGCTGAAATCGAAGTCTATACGGGCACCAAGCATGGCTGGTGCGTGCCAGACATGCCGCCGCAATCCGGTGCGCCGATCTACAGCCAGAGCGATGCCGAGCGCGCCTGGGCCAAACTCCTGGAGCTGTACCGGGCGGCGCTTGCCTGAGTGCAGCGGGTCAGCTCCTGAGAAACCCGATTATCGAGTGGGTGTCGTCGCAACAGGGCCTGTTCGAGGACCCGCCACCGCTGAGCACGCAGCCCCGGGAATGAATTCAGCGGCGCGCCTCGAAGCGCAGTTCTATACTCTCAGCCATAGCCACAGGCATCCGGAGGGTGAGTCATGGTGAGCGAACAGGTGTATTCAGGCGCGTGTTTTTGCGGTGAAGTGCGATTCCAGGTCTCGGGCGAACCGGCGGCGATGGGCTATTGCCACTGCGACTCCTGCCGCCACTGGTCGGCAGGTCCGGTCAATGCGTTCACGCTGTGGAAGCCCGAGGCGCTCAAGATAACGCACGGTGCGGCAAGCATCGGCACTTATAACAAGACGCCCATCAGCTATCGAAAGTGGTGCACAAAATGCGGCGGACACCTGTTCACGGACCATCCGACCATGGGCCTCGTGGACGTCTACGCCGCCATGATCCCGAAGCTGCGCTTCGAGCCCGGCGTGCACGTGCACTACCAGGCCACGGTGCTGCGCATCCATGACGGCAAGCCGAAGATGAAGGATATGCCCAAGGAAATGGGTGGCTCCGGCGTGGTCTTGTCCGATTGAGCCGGCGCGAGGTGCAGGCAATACCGACGGGTTCGGTGATCTCGATCGCGAATCTGACCAAGACTTACGCATCGGGACTGCAGGCGCTCAAGAACGTCAATCTGGAAATCCGCAAGGGCGAAATCCTTGCGCTGCTGGGCCCGAACGGCGCGGGCAAGACGACGCTGATCAACATCGTCTGTGGCATCGTCACACCATCGCTCGGCACGGTGACCGCCGTAGGGCACGACATCGTGCGCGAGTATCGAGCCGCGCGCGCCAAGATCGGCCTGGTGCCGCAGGAGCTGCACACCGACGCCTTCGAATCGGTGTGGGCGACTGTGAATTTCAGCCGCGGCCTGTTCGGCCGCGCACCCGACCGGGCGCTCGTGGAGAAAATACTGCGCGAGCTGTCGCTGTGGGACAAGCGGCACGACCGGATCATGACCCTCTCGGGCGGGATGAAACGCCGCGTCATGATCGCCAAGGCGCTCTCGCACCAGCCGGAGATCCTGTTTCTCGATGAGCCGACCGCCGGCGTCGATGTGGAACTTCGCCGCGACATGTGGCAGCTGGTGCGCGAGCTGCGCCGCAGCGGCGTCACCATCATCCTGACGACGCACTACATCGAGGAAGCGGAAGAAATGGCTGATCGCATCGGCGTAATCAGCCATGGCGAACTGATCCTGGTGGAAGACAAAGTGCAGCTGATGCGCAAGCTGGGGCGCAAACAGCTCACCCTGCACCTGCACGAACCGATGAGCACCCTGCCCGACGGGCTGACTGAATGGCGTCTGGCGTTGCGGGCGGGCGGTTCCGAGCTCGAATACGATTTCGACGCCAGTGCAAAGAGCACCGGCATCTCGGCACTGCTCCGCCGGCTCGGGGAACTGGGAATCGGGTTCAAGGACCTGAATACGCGCCAGAGTTCGCTCGAGGATATTTTCGTCTCGCTGGTCAGCGAGCGCACGAGGCCGGTGGCGTGAGCGTTCCGGCCTTCAACCGCTTTGGGGTCTGGGCGATCTACCGCTTCGAGATCGCCCGGGCCCTGCGCACCGTAATGCAGAGCCTGCTGACGCCCGTGATCTCCACTTCGCTCTATTTCGTGGTGTTCGGGGCCGCCATCGGCTCGCGCATGACGCAGGTGAACGGGGTCTCCTACGCCGCCTTCATCGTGCCCGGACTCATCATGCTGGCGCTGTTCACCGAGAGCCTCTCGAACGCCTCGTTCGGCATTTATTTCCCCAAGTTCACCGGCACGATCTACGAACTGCTGTCCGCACCCGTGTCCCCGGCCGAGATCGTGCTCGCCTACGTCGGTGCGGCCGCGACCAAGTCGGTCGTCCTGGGGATGATCATCCTGCTGACCGCCTCGCTGTTCGTGCCGCTGCACATCCTGCACCCGCTATGGATGATGGCCTTCCTGGCGCTGACGGCCGCGTCCTTCAGCCTGTTCGGATTCGTCATCGGCATCTGGGCCAGAAGCTTCGAGCAGCTGCAGGTCATTCCGATGCTGATCGTCACGCCGCTGACCTTCCTGGGCGGCGCCTTCTACTCGATCGACATGCTGCCGCCGGCCTGGCGGACAGTCACGCTCTTCAACCCGATCGTCTACCTGATCAGCGGCTTTCGCTGGAGTTTCTACGGGCACGCGGACGTCGCCGTCGGCATGAGCCTGGGCATGACGCTCGGCTTTTTCCTCGCCTGCCTCGCGCTGGTGAGCTGGATGTTCCGGACGGGATACCGGCTCAAGAACTGATGGCGGCGACCGGCCGTCGCGCTGCCGGCGGTAGTCGATAGAGCCGGGCGAGATTGGGCGGGGATGCCGCACCGGCGGAGCGCCGGTAATGCGCGTGGCCCCGGGAGAGCCGGGCCAGTGTTTGCCCCACGCGCTCCGGTGTCCCCAGATCGCTCCACCCGCAACCACGGACCGCAAGGACACGAAGCTGCCGCAGATCGGCCAATTGCAGTACATCCCTGGAGAAATCGAGGGTGGGCAGCTCCTCGTACAGTGCGGCAATCCTGGCCGCGGGGTTGGTCTCATCGCCGCGTGCCTGCCGCATGGCGCGGACGATCTGGGGAAAGCGCTGCTCGAACAGGCCCAGCAGCGTGCTGCAGCGGGCCGCGATGATGAATGTGCTCCACAGCGCGCCGCGCTCGATCAGCTGCAGCGCCTTCTCGGCGTTGGGCTTTTCCACGAACCCGGCGATGGCAAATGTGCCCCTCTCGTCGCGGTCGCCCGGGCAGATGTATCCCAGGTCCGAATCGGGAAAGGAGGGCTGCATGCCGAGGAGAATGATCTGATCGGGTGTGGTCAACAGGCTGGACTCCGCGGAGCGGATCGCCCGGGCCAGGATCTGCTCATCGGCGACGAAGTGATCGGACGGCAATAGCACGAGCTGCGCATGCGGGTCGAGGCGCATGACGTGCAGCATCTGCAGCAGGATGCCAATGGCGGTGCCGCGATTGCGTGGTTGCACGACGACCCTGGAGGCGGGCAGGGACCACTGTGCCGGTGACCACCAGCGGCGATGCTGGGCGGCCACAATCAGACTGATGTGATCCGGCAGTGCCACGTTCGCCGCCCGGCGCAGCGTATCTTCGAGCAGTGAAGGCCCGCCCCGCAGGGAGCAGAATTGCTTGGGCACGGGGTCACCGTCGGCGCGGATCGTCAGGTCACGAAGCCGGGTGCCGTCCCCGGCGGCCAGGACCAGTGCCCACAGATGGGCCGCATTGCGCGCAGCGAGGCCGCGCCTTGCGGCGACGCCGCCGCCTGACGCTCCCGCTCCGGTGACTGCGGGGAAGCCCGGGGGCACTACCTCGCCGGGCCGAGTCACTGGCGCGTAACGGTCATACGGATACCAGTCGACGCAACCATAACAGGCCCGCTGGGAATTCAGCGCGAACGCATCCTGCATCGCGTTGTCCATCGCGCTCATGCCTGTCTAATAAGAGAACTTCCCGCCACCGGTCGATGAAACAGCAATTCAGGCCGCGATGGTATCCACACTTACACGGAATTCGCTGTAGGTCTTTGACCCCTCACTGACGCCTAGACGATCCCGTCCTGGCAGAGGTGCAGGTGGGCAAACTGGCCGTAGGTATCGGCCAGCTCATAGCTGATCGGTCCCATGGCCTTGGTCCAGCCGCGCCCGATCTCGGCCTTCTTGAACTCAAAGCCGCCGACGGGCTCGATGCGGATCCGGTGCTCTTTCCCGGTGACCGGGTTGACGATCGGCTCGCCGCGCTGGTCGATGTACCCGGCGACCTTCAGGTGGGCGCGGCGTTTGTCGATGTCCACGGCGAAGTCGATGTCGGCGTACACCGGGTCGTACGCCTTGGAGAGCATGGAGGCATAGACCTGGAACATGGTGGCGCCGGGCTTGGTGTCCTGGCCACTCATGATGCGCAGGAGCGCATGACGCTGCGCCTCGTTGGCGCGCTTGTCCACGATGCGCAGGGCCTCACCGTTGCCCTTATGGATCGGCCCCGGGTACTTGAAGACGGCGGCCATCCTCAGGCCATCCAGCCGGGTTGCGCCATGATGGCCCCGGTCCACTTCGATGCCGAACACCGCCCAGCAGTTGCCGTTGGTGGGCAACCCGTTGAACTGGCAGGGACACCCGTAGGAACAGTTGCAGTTCGCGAACTCGCGGCCCTGGATGGTCCACTTGGTTTCAGTCATGTTCTGGTATGTCCCTGCTCAGGCGGCCAGGGTTCCTTTCGCCTTCGCCGTATGCGTCGCGATCGCATCCATCAGCGCCGGGGAGAGGCAGTCATAGGGTTCCAGCCCCAGTTCCCTGAATCGGGCCCGCACGGTGGCCATCTGATCCGGCCTGGCCGCACCCGCCTCGATCGCGGAGGAGACGAAGGCCGCAAACTCCGGGGCCGCCCAGCCCGCTTCCTTCGCGAGCTCCACATGCACGAAATCCAGTCCGTAGAAGGCGTGCCCCTTGTTCTCGATGCGGCCGTACATGTGCACCCCGCAGCGCGTGCAGGCGTGGCGCTGGATGGTGGCGGCAGCGTCGATGATTTTCAGGAACTGCGCACCGGAGGTGACCTTGAGGTTGTCGCGCGGGACGACGGCGACCACGGCGAACATTGCCCCCTTGGGTTTCCAGCACTTGGTGCAGCCGCAGGCATGATTGTGGGCCACGTTGCCGGTGATCTGCACCGTGACGGGCGCCTGGGTGCAGTGACAGCTTAAGCTGCCGCCACTGAAATTCGCGCTGCCCTTGCGCACGCCCTTGTCGACGGACGGATGGATGGAGATGGCTGGCATGGAATGTCCCCCTCTTTAATGGTGTTCCTCAATGCTGCTTCATCAGAATCTCACGACGCTGCGGATCGACTCGCCCGCGTGCATGAGCTCGAAGGCCTCGTTGATGCGCTCCAGCGGCATCTGGTGCGTGATCAGCGGGTCGATGCTGATCTTGCCGTCCATGTACCAGTCGACGATGCGGGGCACGTCCGTGCGGCCACGTGCTCCGCCGAAGGCCGTGCCCTTCCAGATCCTTCCGGTGACCAGCTGGAAGGGCCGCGTCCTGATTTCCTGGCCGGCCCCCGCGACACCGATGATCACGGAGACACCCCAGCCGCGGTGGCAGCACTCGAGGGCCTGGCGCATCAGATCGACGTTGCCGACGCACTCAAAGCTGTAGTCCGCGCCGCCGCCCGTGAGATTCACCAGGTGGGGCACCAGCTCGTCCTGGACCTCCTTCGGATTCACGAAGTGCGTCATGCCGAACTGCTCGGCGAGCGGTTTGCGCTTGGGGTTGATGTCCACCCCGATGATCATGTTCGCACCCGCCAGACGCGCGCCCTGGATCACGTTGAGCCCGATGCCGCCCAGGCCGAACACGACCACGTTGGCGCCCGGTTCGACCCGGGCGGTGTTGATGACCGCGCCGATCCCCGTGGTTACTCCGCAGCCGATGTAACAGACCTTGTCGAAGGGCGCATCCTCGCGGATCTTCGCCACCGCAATCTCGGGCAATACCGTGAAATTGGAGAAGGTCGAACAGCCCATGTAATGATGGATTTTCTGGCCGTCCACGGAGAAGCGGCTGGTGCCGTCGGGCATGACGCCCTGGCCCTGCGTGGCGCGGATCGCCGTGCACAGATTAGTCTTGCGCGAAGTGCAGCTCTTGCACTGCCGGCATTCGGGGGTATAGAGCGGGATCACGTGATCGCCCTTCCTGAGCGAGCTCACCCCGGCGCCGACCTCCACGACGATGCCGGCTCCCTCGTGACCGAAGATCACCGGGAACAGTCCTTCCGGGTCCGCCCCGGAACGCGTGAACTCGTCGGTGTGGCAAACCCCGGAGGCCTTGATCTCGACCAGTACCTCGCCGGCCTTCGGGCCCGCGAGATCCACCGTGACAATTTCGAGCGGCTTGCCGGCGGCCAGCGCCAGCGCAGCGCGGGTCTTCATGCAGAACGCCTCCGTTTAGCCGGAATCATACACCAGCGCCGGCCGCCGGTAGCCATGCCGGATAGGCTACGATTCGCTGCCCGGGCACCACACAGGATGCAGCCATGAGCGGACGAGCGTGGATCGCGTTTATCAGTCTAGGCCTGATCTGGGGCGTGCCATATTTCTTCATCAAACTGGCCGTCCAGGAAATGTCGCCCTACGTGGTCGCCTGTTCCCGTCTGCTGCTCGCCTCGGCCATCCTGCTGCCCATTGCTGCCAGGCGCGGCGCACTGCGCTCGGTCGGCACGCACCTCGTGCCGATCTGCATCTTTGGGGTGGTGGAGTTTGTGATTCCCTTCTCGGCCATTTCGCTCGGCGAGCAGTGGATCAGCTCCTCGGCGACCGCCATCCTGATCGCGATGGTGCCGCTGACGGTCGTGCTGATCTCGCGCTTTTTTGGCGTCCACGAGCGGCTGGGCCCATGGCGGGCCGCGGGCCTGGTCGTGGGGCTGGTCGGCGTCGCGGCATTGGTCGGTTTTGGCCCGATTAGCGGCCTGTGGGGCTGGATCGGCGTGGGCTGCATGGTCCTCGCCATGATCGGCTACGCCGTGGGCCCGCTGATCGTGAAGCGCTACCTGGCGGACATGGATTCCGTCGGTCCGGTGGCGGCGAGCCAGAGTGTGGCCGGACTGCTGCTGCTGCCCTTTGCCCTGGCTACGCTGCCCCATCATTGGCCAACACCGGTGGCGCTGGTGTCGATCGCGGTGCTGGGTGTGTTGTGTACCGCGATCGCGATGATGCTGATGTTCTTTCTGATCCTCGATGCCGGGCCGTCGCGGGCGAGCATCATCACCTACATCAATCCGGCGGTCGCCACGCTCCTCGGCGTACTCGTGCTGAAGGAGCATCTGGGTCTCGGGGGATCGATGGCCTTTGTGCTTATTCTGCTCGGCTCCTGGCTGGCGACCCGGAAGAGCGCGCCTCGCGTCGCGCAATCCCCATGAAATTGCGATAGAGCTGCGCCGCGCTGGCCGAGAACTCGCCCATCGCGCGATCGGCCTCCTGCTCGAGGCGCGGTGCCGATCCGGGACCCAGTATTTTCTCGAGTGAGTGCGCGTAGCCGGGAATCCTGGCCCAGTTCCTGACTGTGTCGGGCTCCACTTCGACGTGGAACTGCAGCGAATAGGCCCAGCGCCCGACGCGCATCGCCTGGCAGGAGCAGGCCGGCGAGCCTGCCAGCACCACGGCACCCTCGGGAGGCTCGGCGACCCGCACGTTGTGCCATTGCAGCGCCTTGGCGGTCTGAGCCATGCCGGCGAACAGCGGGTCGCTGCGGCCCTGATCGGAAAGCGTGACCGGAAGTACGCCGATCTCCGGCGGCCGCTGGGGTCCGCAGGTCCCACCGAGCGCGTCCGCCAGCAACTGGTGTCCGAGGCAGACTCCAAGGAAGGGGCGCTCGAGTCCACGCACGAAGTGCCGGATGGCGCGCTTCTCCTCGATGAGCCAGGGATGCTCCTCGACATCCCAGACATCCATCGGTCCGCCCATGACCCAGAGCATGTCGTAGCCCTCGAGAGGCGGGATCCGTCCGCCCTCGTCGAGCTGGACGGTGTCCCAGCTGATGCCCTCCGAGCGCAACTGCTGCCGCAGCGATCCGGGATGCTCCGACGCGGCATGCTGAAGTACGAGCAGTTTCATGGCTCCGCCACCCCAAAGCCTCCGGCGGAAGGCGTGTGGATCACGAATACGTCCCCAGGTGCGCACTGCGTGGTCGCGGCACCGCCCAGCGGCGTGACGGTCCCGTCGTGGCGCTCGACCCAATTCCGGCCCACTTCGCCGGGCGCGCCGCCCGCCATGCCGTAGGGCGGCACGCGGCGGTGGCCCGAGAGTATCGAGGCTTCCATCGCTTCCAGGAAACGAACCCGGCGCAGCGCACCGGGCCCGCCGTTCCATCGCCCGCGGCCGCCCGAGCCATGGCGGATCGAGTGTTCCTCGACCTGCACGGGATAGCGGAACTCGAGTACTTCCGGGTCGGTCATGCGGCTGTTGGTCATATGGGTCTGCACCGGAGTGGCCCCATCAAAGCCCGGGCCCGCCCCCGAGCCCGCGGCGATGGTCTCGTAGTACTGGTGGGTCGCGTTGCCAAAACTGAAGTTGTTCATCGTGCCCTGGCTCGCCCCCATCACGCCCAGCGCGCCATAGAGCGCGTCGGTCAGGCACTGCGAGGTCTCCACGTTGCCGGCGACCACGGCGGCAGGGTAGCGCGGATTCAGCATGGACCCCGCCGGAATCACGATCCGCAGTGGCTTGAGGCACCCGGCGTTCAGAGGTATGTCTTCATCGACCAGCGAGCGGAACACGTACAGCACCGCCGCGTGGCACACGGCGCTCGGCGCGTTGAAATTGTTGGGCAGCTGCATCGAGGTTCCGGTGAAGTCGATGGTCCCGCTCCGGCTGGCCGCCTCGAGCGAAATCCGCACCCTGATGAGCGCGCCGTGGTCCATTTCATAGGCGAACTCGCCGACCCACTGGCCTGAAGGCGCCGCGGCGGCCAGTCCGGCGATCACGCGGCGCACCGCTTCCTCGGCGTTGTCCTGCACGTGGTGCATGTAGGCGTGCACGACCGTGAGCCCGTATTGGTCGCTGATCCGGCGCAGTTCCTGCACGCCTTTTTCGTTCGCCGCGATCATGGCGCGCAGATCCGCGAGATTCTGCTCGATGTTGCGCGCGGGATGGGCGCCGGAGCCGAGCAGGGCGCGGGCTTCGCTTTCCCGCAGGCGGCCGGCCTCGACCAGCAGAAAATTGTCGATGAGCACCCCTTCCTCTTCCACCACCGTGGATTCCGAAGGCATGGAGCCGGGGGTCAGGCCGCCGATGTCGGCGTGGTGGCCGCGCGAGCCCACGTAGAAAAGGATGCGGGTGCCGCCCGGATCGAATACCGGGGTGATGACGGTGATATCCGGCAGGTGCGTGCCGCCATTGTAGGGGGCGTTTAGCATGTAGACGTCCCCCGGCCGGATGGCGCGCCCCTTGAGCGCCGTGTTGTCGCGGATCACCGCGCGCACCGATTCCCCCATGGATCCCAAGTGGACGGGCATGTGCGGAGCGTTGGCGATGAGAGCCCCATTCTGGTCGAACAGGGCGCATGAGAAGTCGAGCCGCTCCTTGATGTTCACGGAATAGGCCGTGTTCGCCAGGCGCAGGCCCATCTGCTCGGCGATCGCCATGAACAGATTATTGAACACCTCGAGCATCACCGGATCTACGGTGGTGCCGATGGCCGGATTGCGAGTCACGGGCGTCAGGCGCTTCAGTTCGAGGTGATTGAGCGCGCTCACCTCAAGCTGCCAGCCGGGCTCCACCACCGTGGTGCCGTGCGGCTCGGCCACCAGCGCCGGTCCATCGATCCGGTCGCCCGCCGCCAGCTCCGCGCGCGCATGAACAGGGATGTCCTGCCAGCGGCCCGCGACATAAACCCGGCGCCGCGCTCCAGGTGCGGGCGCGGCGTCGTCGTGTGCCATGGCCGGCAGGGTGGTGCCGAGCGGTTCGCCGCTCGCGCAGACCGCTTCGATCGACACGGCTTCGATCACCAGCGGCCTGTGTTCCATCAGGAAGGCATAGCGCCGGTGATAAGCGGCCTCAAAGCGGGACTGAATCTCCACCTCGGTGCCGTCGTCCACCTGCAGGGCCGTATCCGTGCCCTCGTAGCGCGCGTGGACGCGGCGCTGGCAGCTGATCTGCGCGGCCTCGTACCCTTGCGCGGCCAGCTGGGCGCAGGCCTGCGCGGCGAGCTCGCCGAAGGTGGCCTCCAGCAGCGGTCGCGAAGCGGCGCCCAGGGGCAGTTCGACGGTGCGGCTCGCGATCGTGGTGACGTCCGCCAGGCCCAGTCCATAGGCCGAGAGCACGCCTGCGTGATGGTGAATGTAGATATGCCTCATGCCCACGGCGTCGGCAAGCAGGCAGGCATGCTGCCCGGCCGCGCCGCCGAAGCATTGCAGCGTATATCGCGTGACGTCATAGCCGCGCGCCACCGACACCGTCTTGATCGCATTCGCCATGTTGTCCACGGCGATCTGCAGAAAGCCTGCGGCCACTTCCTCAGCCCTCGGCTCCCGGCCCGAGCGGTGCCCGATCCGGGCGGCGAGCGCGGCGAATTGGCGGCGCACCGTGTCCAGATCCAGGGCCTGGTTGCCCTGCGGGCCGAACAGCTGCGGGAAATAATCCGGCTGGAGTTTGCCCAGCATGACGTTGCAGTCGGTCACGGTCAGCGGTCCGCCGCGGCGGTAGGCGGCCGGGCCGGGGTTGGCTCCCGCCGAATGCGGCCCCACGCGGTAGCGCGCACCGTCGAAATGCAGGATCGAGCCGCCCCCGGCCGCCACGGTATGGATGCTCATCATCGGTGCGCGCATCCTCACGCCCGCGACCTGGGTCTCGAAGCTGCGTTCGAACTCTCCGGCAAAATGCGATACATCCGTCGAGGTGCCGCCCATGTCAAAACCGATGAGCCTTTCATGTCCGGCAGCCACCGCGGTGCGCGCCATGCCCACGACACCGGCGGCGGGACCGGACAGCACTGCGTCCTTGCCCTGGAAGGCCGCGGCGTCGATCAGCCCACCGGAGGACTGCATGAACTGCAGGCGCACGCCGGGTAGCTGCGCCGCCACCTCATCGACGTAGCGGCGCAGGATCGGGGACAGGTAGGCATCGACCACGGTGGTGTCGCCGCGGGAGACAAACTTCATCAGGGGCGAGACTTCGTGGGAGACCGATACCTGCGTGTAGCCGATCTGGCGCGCGATGAGCGCCGCGATCCGCTCGTGCTGCGTATGGCGAAAGCCATGCATGAACACGATGGCGACACTGCGCAGCCCCTGGCTCCACAGGGACTGGAGCACTTCGCGGGTTCCGCCCTCATCGATTGGCACCAGGACCGCGCCATCAGCGCCGATGCGCTCATGCACCTCCCTGACTTCCGCGTACAGCAGTTCGGGCAGGACGATGTGCCGGGCAAAGATATGCGGGCGCTCCTGGTAGCCGATGCGCAGCTGGTCGCGAAAACCGCGGGTGGTGAGCAGCGCCGTCGCTGCGCCCTTGCGCTCCAGCAGCGCATTGGTTGCGACGGTGGTGCCCATCTTGACGACCGCAATACTGTCGACCGGAATCGGCGCGTTCGGAGCGACACCCAGGAAATGGCGGATCCCGGCGATCGCGGCGTCGCTGTACTGTTCCGGATTCTCGGACAGCAGCTTTGCCGTGGCGAGCGAGCCGTCGGGTCGGCGCGCGACGATGTCGGTAAAGGTGCCGCCCCGATCGATCCAGAACTCCCAGTCTCGCGCAGCTGTGGTCACAATAAACTCTACTCGCGAATGTTGAGGGCTTACACTGCCGCCATGTTCTTCAAGGCCATGAAACTGATCGAGGGCATGGCGGCTCGGGCACAGGGCAAGGGCTATGGTGCCACTACCGTGCAGCAGGAGGTTAGGCTGCTGCAGCGCCTGTCGGGAGCCAGTCCCAGGCTGGCGGTGGATATCGGCGGCAACATCGGAAACTACACGGCCGAGCTGCGGAAGAGCAATCCCTCGCTGGAGATACACGTCTTCGAGCCCTCGGCCGTGAATATCGGGAAACTCAGCGCCCGCTTCGGCGATGACCGGCTGATCAGGCTGGTCCCGCTCGCCGTGTCCGACAGTTCCGGTTCGGCCAGATTATTTTCCGATGAGCCGGGCTCCGGCCTGGGAAGTCTCAGTCGGCGCAGGCTCGATCACTTCAGGATCTCATTTGATGTGGAGGAGACCGTCCACACCATCCGCTTCGAGGACTACTGGGGATCGGAACTGCAGGGCCGGCCACTGGACCTGGTGAAGCTCGACATCGAGGGGCATGAACTGGCGGCCCTGAAGGGCTTCGGAAGGGCGTTGAACGTGACGCGGGCACTGCAGTTCGAGTTTGGTGGCTGCAATATCGACACCCGCACCTATTTCCAGGATTTCTGGTACTTCTTCAGGGAACAGCATTTCGATCTCTACAGAATCACGCCGTTCGGGGCGGAGAGGATCAGGCGCTACAAGGAGCGCGACGAGTTTTTCAAGACGACGAACTACATCGCGGTCCGGCGGGGATGAACTGAGCCGATGGCTGGAGAGGCCTCGGCCCGACCGCAGGGCGTACCCTTCCGGGTGGTTGCGCTGCTCGCGATCGCGGTGTTCATCAACTACGTCGATCGCGGCAACCTCGCCACGGCCGGGCCGCTGCTCAAGGGCGAACTGGGACTGAGCAATTTTCAGTTCGGCTTGCTGGGCTCGGCATTTTTCATGTCGTACGCGCCATTGCAGCCGGTCGCCGGCTGGCTGGCGCAGCGCTTTGACGTCCGCCACGTGCTGGCCGCGGGGCTGGTGATCTGGGCGCTCGCGACCGCTCTGGTGGGCCTGGCGACAGGCTTCGCCATGCTGTTTGCGCTGCGTCTGCTGCTGGGCGTCGGCGAGAGCGTCACCTACCCGAGCAACTCCAAGCTGCTGGGGCAGCGTTGTCCCGAACACCAGCGTGGGCGTGCGAACGGTGTGATCGCGGCCTGCCAGGCCCTCGGCCCGACCTTCGGGACGCTCGTCGGCGGGTTGATCATGGTCAGCTTCGGCTGGCGAGCCGCCTTCATCGGCTTTGGGCTCGCCTCGCTCCTCTGGCTGCTGCCGTGGTTCCTCGTGACGCGCGGTGGAACGGCGACCTACGGAGGCGAACACGGCGCCCCCTTGCCGTATCTCACGCTGTTGAAGCAGCGTGCGCTATGGGGTTCCAGCCTCGGTCAGTTCTTCTCGACCTATTCCTACTACTTCGTCCTCACCTGGCTGCCGCTGATTCTGGTCAAGTCCTACGGCTACAGCGTGAAGGAGATGGCCCAGATCGGTGCCGGCGTGTATGCCATCCACGCGGCCAGCTCCGCGCTGATCGGCTGGACTTCGGATCGCTGGATCATGGCGGGCGCCTCGGTCAACCGCGTGCGCAAGACGCTGCTGGTGTCGGGGCTGATCGGCATCGCAGCCGTGATGATGGTGTGCGCGAGCGCCGTTTCGACCGCCGCGGTCGTCCTGCTGGCGCTGGCCGCGGCGCTCCATGGGACGCAGACCCCGAATATCTTTGCCATTGCGCAGACGCTGGGTGGTCCGCGCGCCGCGGGCCAATGGATGGGGGTCCAGAATCTGGTCGGAAACCTCGCCGGGGTGACCGCTCCGGCCCTGACCGGATTCGTCGTCGATCGAACCGGGGAGTACTACTGGGCCTTTGCCATTGCCGCCGGAGCCGCGCTCCTCGGTTCGCTGGCCTACGGCGTGCTGATTCCCCGGATCGAGCCTTTGGAGTGGCCGCTGGACCCGATCCGGGCGCGAAAATCCGGGACTCCTTAAGGGGCAAGGGGCCCGAAGGCCCCTTGCGCTGCTCGACCAGGCCCTGGAGCCTGTTACTTGCCGATCTCTTTGCTGACCGCATTTTCCTGCTGGTTCAGCGACTTCTGCTCCAGCTTGGTGATATGCCCGCCGTTCTGGCCGGCCATCAAGCGCTCTTCCCTGCGGATCTTGTGATCCTGCCGGTGCAGCGCGGCCGCCTGCGCGGGCGTCATCTCGCCTTCCTTGACCTCACGATGAAGGCGTTTGCTCTGGTGCGCCAGCCGATCGTTGACCTGATCACGCCGGGGGTGCTGCTTCTCCCACCGGGTCTCCGCCATGGCTCCGGTTGACAGGCCCAGGGATAGAAGGGCGCCGGCCGCCAGGGTCACCCAAACCGCCTTGCTGGATCGACTAAACATATCATTCTCCAGGAAAAATTAAGGGTACGGCGCACCGTCCAATCTTGCGCCGTTCAACCCTAGCAACGGCCCGCGCCGAGAGGCGTTGACGCCCTTCCACCTGAACGAATTCTAATGTGACGGGCCCAGGCCGCTCTTTTTTCAGTCCCGCTGAGGTTTACCCCGAAGAACCTTTCCCTGAATTCAGTGCACTCAATAAGGCATTCAACCAAACCTTTCAGCCAATCCTTCAGGGGGTTCTATGACCCGTCTATCCAAGGTGCTGGCCACCGCCAGCTGTTTCGCGGTACTGCTCGTGTTGAATTTCAGTGTTGCAGGTGTCGTGCGCGCCGATCCCGTAGCCGAGGGCATCAGCTTCACCGTCACGAACCTTGACTCCAACGTCGGCGGCCGCGCTGCGTTCACCGATCCCAATACGCAGAATGCGTGGGGGATCGCGTTCGCGCCCGGCAGCCCATTCTGGGTCAACGACAACCATGCCGGCGTGTCCACGCTGTACGCGGGTGATGGCAGCATCATCCCGCTCGTGGTCACCATCCCGCCGCCGTTGGCCGCTGATCCAGGCACCCTGTCCTCTCCCACCGGGATGGTCTGGAATCCCACGCAGGCCTTCCATGTGCCAGGGACCACATTGCCGGGGGTGTTCATCTTTGACACCGAAGATGGCACGATTTCCGCCTGGAATGGCGGGGCCACCCTCGGCAGTGCGGTCATTGCCGTCGACAATTCCCCCAATGCGGCGGTTTACAAGGGCCTGGCTTTCGGCACCAACGCGACCGGCAACCATCTGTATGCCACCAACTTCTACGCCGGGGAAGTTGAAGTCTTCGACAACCAGTTCCACCCCGTGACGGTGGCAGGCGGGTTCATGGATCATCGCATTCCGCCCGGCTTTGCGCCGTTTGGAATCCAGAACATCGACGGCGACTTGTGGGTGAGCTATGCGATGCAGGATGCCTTCAAGCACGATGACGTGGGCGGGCCGGGCAGTGGCTTTGTGGATGTCTTCGATACCGACGGACATCTGTTGCGTCGCTTTGCCCGGCATGGAGCGCTGAACTCACCCTGGGGATTGGCGCGGGCGCCCTATGGATTTGGCCCCCTGAGCGGCGCGATCCTGATCGGGAATTTCAAGGACGGGCGGATCAACGCCTTTGATGCGCACGGCCACTTGCTCGGCGCATTGCGTGCCACGGATGGCATGCCGATCCAGATCGACGGGCTTTGGGCGATCAGCTTTGGAGGCGGTGCGAAGTCCAGCCCGGAATCGCTCTACTTTACGGCGGGCCCTGACGGCGAGACGAACGGAGTCTTCGGCGTGATCAACGCCGTGCCGCACAGTCCGGACTGAGGGCCGGAGTCACTCCGCCGGGGGGCGATGATTCGGCACCGCGGTGCCGGTTGGGGCACTATGCGCCTGACGCATGGCAGGCATAGTGCAACAACCGGCGCGGGGAGTCTCGCGGTGAAGCTGGTCGAGTCCGCGCACGCGGCCGTCGTGGAGCCGGACGGATCCGCCAACGCCGTGGTGATCTGGCTGCATGGCCTGGGCGCGGACGGTTACGATTTCGTCCCCATCGTGCCGCAGCTGGTGCTCCCGCCGCCGCTGTCGGTGCGCTTCGTGTTCCCGCACGCACCGCCCCGGCCCATCACGCTCAATGGCGGCATGCGCATGCGCGCCTGGTACGATCTGCTCGGCCTGAATCGCAGCGACGCGCAGGATGAGAGCGGAATCCGCGCTTCGGCCGAGCTCCTGGACGGCGTGATCGAGGCCCAGGTCGCCTCCGGCGTGCCGCGCGGGCGCATGGTGCTCGCCGGTTTCTCGCAGGGCGGAGCCATTGCGTTGCACACCGGTTTGCGCCAGCAGGCGGCCCTTGCGGGCATCATGGCCCTGTCCACGTACCTGCCGCTGTCGGCCAGGGCGGAGCGCGAATTGACTGTGGCCGGTCGCGCGACGCCGGTCCTCATGTGCCACGGCCGCCACGATCCGGTGCTGGTATTCGATCTGGGCACGCACAGCCGGGATCTGTTGCGCTCGCAGGGCGTCAGCGTTGAGTGGCATGAATATCCCATGGCTCACGAAGTGTGCGCCGCGGAGGTCAGCGACATCTCCAGCTGGCTGCGCGCGCGGCTCGCCTAGGACGCGCTTCCCGGTATGCGGATCGCGCGCATGACCGCGGGACGTTCCATGAAGGCCTGCAACACGCGCGTGACATGCGGGAAGTCGGCAAAGCCCACGAGCTCAGCGGCACCGTAATAGCCGATCAGGTTGCGCACCCAGGGGAAGGTCGCCATGTCCGCGATCGTGTACTCCTCGCCCATGATCCATGCGCGGTCTGCGAGCCGCCCGTTCAGCACCTGCAGCAGGATCCTGCACTCTGCGACGTAGTGATCGCGCGGGCGCTTGTCCTCGTACTCTCTGCCGGCAAATTTGTAAAAGTAGCCGATCTGCCCGAACAGCGGTCCAATGCCGGCCATCTGGAACATGAGCCATTGGATCGCCTCGTAGCGCCGGGCCGGATCGGCCGGCAGGTACTGGCCCGTCTTGTCGGCGAGATAGATGAGGATGGCACCGGACTCGAACAGTGGCAGGGGCTTGCCCGCCGGTCCGTGCGGATCAAGGATCGCCGGGATTTTCCGGTAGGGATTGAGCGAGCGGTACTCTGGCGAGAGTTGGTCCTGCGTCTCGAAATTGACGCGGTGCGGCTCGTACGGGAGGCCCGTCTCCTCCAGCATCGCCGAGATCTTGACGCCGTTGGGCGTGGGAAGGGAGTAGAGCTGCAGCCGATCCGGGTGCTGAGGTGGCCATTTCCGGGTGACCGGAAAAGCGGAGAGGTCGATCATATGGCGCACTAGGGTAACCGAGTCCCCGCGTCGGGCCCACTGTGTCCTCATCACCGCGCAGCAGCGAGAAGACCTGCAGCATGGCGCATTGTGCCTGATGGGCCTCGAAAATTGCATCGAACGCGAGGTGCTCATCGCCGGTCTCATCGGCGATGCACTCGTTGTCCTCAAGGGCGCTGTCTGCAAATGGAGTCATGAGGGTGACACTACCGAAGGTTGATGTCGTGGCTATGACAGGGGCCGGGCGGTCTCTTGAGACCCGGGATGGGAGTAGAGTCGGGATTTCCACAAAGGTTTCAGCATGAGGTCGTTGGGCAAGAGACCGGACGGTGCGCGCCTCGAGCGCATCAAGGCCTCGCCGCTCTGGGCGGGCGAGGGATTTCGAAACCTGCACCCCATCATTCCGGGACTGCGCGATCCGGGCGTGCCGATGCCGACGCTTGCGGACTTCATCTGTGGCGGCGAGCGGCGCGTGCCACGCGGTCCGCTGCCGTCGATGAGCCCCGTGGGGACCTGGGCCGCGCCGCCCGCCAGCGGGCTGCGCCTCACCTGGCTCGGGCATTCCACGGTGCTCATCGAGATCGACGGCCTGCGCGTGCTCACCGATCCGGTGTGGGGTCCGCGCGCCTCGCCATCGCGATTGGCCGGCCCAAAGCGCTTCCAGCCCGTGCCGGTGCCGCTGCGCGCCATGCCGCCGCTGGACCTGGTGGTCATCTCGCACGATCACTACGACCATCTTGATTACCCGACCATCCGTGAACTCGCCCGCAGCGGCGTGCCGTTCGTGACCTCGCTCGGCGTCGGTGCGCACCTTGAAGCCTGGGGCGTGGAGGCCGAGCGGATCTTCGAGCTGGACTGGTGGGAATCGCACCACCTGGCAAACAGCGGGCTTTCGGTGAGCGCCGCGCCCTCGCAGCATTTCTCAGGGCGTGGCCTGAAGGACCGCAACGCCACGCTCTGGTCGTCGCTCGTGATCCGCTCGCCGCGGCACGCGGTGTTCTTCAGTGGCGATACTGGCCTGACAACGCAATACCGGGAAATCCGCGAACGACTCGGGCCCTTCGATGTCGTAATGCTCGAGGTGGGTGCCTTCCATCCCGCCTGGGGCGACATACATCTCGGGCCTGAGAATGCGCTCAAGGCCTTAGGGCTGCTCGGCGGCGGCCCCTTCCTGCCGGTGCACTGGGGCACGTTCAGCCTGGCGATGCATGCCTGGGACCAGCCTGCGGAAGCCTTGCTGGAGCTCGCCCCGAAGTCGGGCGTGCAGCTCATGATGCCGCGGCTCGGCCAACCGGTGGAGCCCGCGCATGCCGAGGGCGTCGAGCCCTGGTGGCGCGCGGTCGATCAGGCACTGCGCGCCCCTGAGCCCGAGGCGCCGCAGGCAATCACAGTACCGGAGTCCATGCCCTGGCCGATCGACTGAATCCCTAACCGATCCGCGGAGGACAGCGAACATGAAGCGGAGAATTGCGAAACTGTTGTTGGTCACCGTGGCGAGTGTGTCCGCAGCGTCCGCAGCGTCCGCGACGCCCGCGGCCGGCACCGAGCCGGGACAAGTCGCGGCGCAGCCGATTGGGGAGTCGCCTGTGTGCGCGGCGCCCCAGCAATGTGCCGCGATGTGGGCCGCGGCCCGGAAATGGGTTCGCAATACCTGCGGCTACCAGCTGGAAAAGGACACCGAGAATCTCATCGAGACCTACAACACGGTGAACAACACGGTCCCGCGCCAGGTGAGCCGGGCGCTGGCCTGCCGCGTCACCCGAACTCCGCGGCCCGGAGGTGGCTATGTTTTCACGGCAACGGCTTCCTGCAGCGCCGTTACGCCTTCCTCCAACCCCTGCTACCCGCCGGTGAATGAAGCGACGGGGGAATTCAATCGCTCGCTCAACGCGGTGGCGGCGCACTCCAAGCACTGATCCGTTCAAATTAGCGCCGCCAGCGCCGTGCACTCGCCCGCGCTGAGCTCGAAATCGAAGATCGCCAGATCCTCGCGCATGTGCTGCTCCGAGCGGGTCCCGCTCAGCGGGACGATTCCGTTCTGCGTCAGAAACCGGAACAGGACCTGCTCAGGTGTACGACCCCTCTGCGACGCCAGGCCCACCACCGTCGCATGGGCCAGAAGATGCGGATTGGCCGTCAACGTCCAGAAACTCTGGTAGCTGATCTGCCGTGCCCGGCAGAACTCGCGCAACTCGCGATCGTAGTGGGTCTCGGCATGGAAGCGGTTCTGCACGACGGCCGGCTTGACCCGCGCCGCACTCCAAAGCGCCTGGAGCGCTCCGAGGCGGTAGCAGTTGCTGATGCCCAGTTGCCTGGCCGCACCGCTATCCACCAGCTGCTCAAAGGCCCGCCAAACTTGCAGGGTGTCGTCGGGGCTGGCCATTGGCGAATGCAGGATGAGGCCATCCACGTAGTCCGTGTGCAGGTTTCGCAGCGAGGCGGCGAAGGACTGGCGCACCTGTTCGGCCAGCGGTGCCCTTGGGTCATAGGGAATCGTGGCCGGGTCCTGGCCGGACACTGCCGTGAACTTGGTCTGCAGATACAGGTCGGCGCGCGCCAGGCCTTCCTTCAGGCAGGCGATCAGTCCCGTCCCCACACCTGCTTCGTTGTAATGCCTGGGCTGGCAGGCGGTATCGATGCCGCGAAAGCCGAGCCCGACCGCCTTTCGGACCAGCGCTGCGGTGTCGTCTTTCTTCCAGGCCGTTCCGTACAGGATCCCGGGACGGCGCACCATGGCGCCAGCGGCGGAGGAGTCAGGGGTATTTGCGTGCGACGACGCCACGGACGGGGTGCGTGTCGTACACCAGCACGATCGAGGCGATGTGCCCGGTGTCGGCATCGAAATTGAACACGTCGGCGCAATCGAACGATACCCGCGTCCCGTCTTTCAGCGACCAGTCGTACAGGTAGTAGGCGACGGCGCGCAGATGCCCTTCGGCGCTGACGAGCACGTCATGCACCGTGAGCTTGGCCCCGCTCGACGAGCTGCCCACCTTTGCAAAGAATTCGCGCACCGGCAATCGTCCCAGAAACGGCGACTGCACCCAGCCGTCGGGTGTGAACAGCGCGGCGGCCCGGTCCGCATCGGCCGCTTCAAGGGCGTTCAGATATTTTCGTACAGCTTTCTGCATACGATTCCCCGTCCTTCAGTCCCACCGACAGCGGCAAGCGTGCGGGCTCCGGCGCCTCCGGCCAGCCCGGGTACCCTCTGCATCATAGTACCGCTCACCGGCGCTCGCGACTTCAGCGCGACTGTGGTGCAATTGCAGGGCCCAAGGCAATTTATAGGGACCCGTCGTGCACAGACCCCAAAGCGTCCCGCCAATCCGCAGCCTTCCGGCGCAATCCCGTCGTGTCACCTGCGGTGCCTGGGCCGGCCCCAGGCCTGACCCAGAATGGCGCCCTTGATACGGCGGCTCGCGTCCCTGGCGATGCTGGGCGCACTGGTGGCCCTGGCCACTCTTGCGCATGCTGAATCCGACTGGGTGCTGGTGATCCATGGGGGTGCCGGTGTCATCGAGCGCAGCAAGATGACGCCCGGGCAGGAGCAGGCGGTCCGCGACGCCCTGCAGCGCTCGCTCGCGCGGGGTGCGGAAGTGTTGAGCCGTGGCGGCACGGCGCTGGATGCCGTCGAGCAGGCAGTGCGGGTGCTCGAGGATGATCCGCTGTTCAATGCCGGGCGCGGAGCCGTATTCACTGCCCAGGGCGCCAATGAGCTGGACGCCGCGATCATGGACGGCCGGACCCGCCGCGCGGGCGCGGTTGCCGGTGTGACGCGCACCAGGAATCCTGTTTCACTGGCGCGTGCCGTGATGGAGAAGAGCCCGCATGTGATGCTGGCCGGCGCGGGTGCCGATGAGTTCTCGAAGGAGCAGGGCCTGGAGCAGGTCAACCCGCGCTATTTTTTCACGATCCAGCGCTGGCTCGAACTGCAGGAATTCCTGCACCCCGCCGCAGGCGATGACCGCAAGAGCAGTGTGCAGCCACTCGTGGTGGACAGCGTACACGGCACGGTCGGTGCCGTGGCCCTGGACAGGAGCGGTCATCTCGCGGCGGCCACTTCGACCGGCGGACTGACCGGCAAGCGCTGGGGAAGGGTCGGTGACTCCCCGATCGTCGGCGCGGGCACCTATGCCGATGATCGCGCCTGCGCGGTGTCGGCGACCGGCAGCGGGGAATACTATATCCGCGAGGGCGTCGCCCACGAGATCTGCGCGCGAATCCGCTTCCTGAAGGAAACGCCGCAACAGGCGGCCGATGCCGTGCAGGCCGAGACGCAGGCGCTCGGCGGAGACGGCGGGGTCATCGTGCTGGGGAAGGACGGATCGAGCGCCTGGTCGTTCAACACGATCGGCATGTACCGGGGAAAGGTCAGCGCATCGTCGGGGCCGCAGGTGGCCATCTACGCGCAGGAGTGAGGGTGGCCACGGAAAAATCGACGGTCGCGGAGCAGGATGGCGGCGCTTGCGCGGGATTCACCAGCATGGAATCCAGTACGGCCAGTGACTGGGCGATCATCCAGCGCGAGTTCGTCGCCTACGGCAGGAGCCTGCCGGACCGCGTTCTCGAGCATCTGCGGCTTCTGCAGGGCGAGACGGGAGGATTCGCGATCGACCGGCTCTCACACGTGCTGCAGACGGCCACGCGGGCCTATCGCGACGGGAGGGATGAGGAATATGTGACCTGCGCGCTGCTGCACGACATCGGCGACACGCTCGGCACCTACAATCACGCCGAGCTCGCGGCGGCCGTGCTGCAGCCCTTCGTTTCGGAAGCAAATCACTGGATGGTCGAGCATCACGCCATTTTCCAGGGCTATTATTTCTTCCACCATATCGGCATGAACCGGGACATGCGCGAGAGTTTCCGCGGCCACGCGCATTTTGCGCGGACCGAGGAATTCTGTGCCCGTTATGATGGACCGGCCTTCGATCCTGCCGGGGAGACACTGCCGCTGGGTTTCTTCGAGCCGATGCTGCGCCGCGTGTACGCGCAACCTAGGCAATCACTCTATATGGCCGCGTTGGAGTAGGCCCGCTGCCGGGCCGTCATTCAAGACGATTAGTGTTTTCTGCCTACGCCAAGCAACAGGCCGCCCAGGACCAGGGCGCCAACTCCCGCCCAAACCGGGACGTTGACATGCTTGGTCTCATCGACCGACAGGTGTATCGAGCCCAGGTCAGCCTGGTGGGTTTCGCTGGTGTAGCTGAAGCCGCCGTAGGCAAGCCCCATTACGCCGGCCACTATCAGTACGATAGCGATGATCTTCTGCGGGTTCATTCGCGTTTCCCTCCCTGATCATCCCGTCCGTGACCGTGACCGTGCTCGCGATGGCGGGGCGCGTAGGTGTGCTTGTACCAACGATCGCGCACGAAGTAAACCGGCTGCCCACACGCGTTGTATTCGTGACAGTGCTCGCGCCAGTGCCTCTCATGGCCAGGCGGCACGCGCAAGTAGACCGGCTGGCGCGATCCATACCCCTCCGATCGTTCGATGACCAGGGGCTGGCTGTAGATGACCTGTGGCTGCGGAAAGTCGCCGATGTCGAGTTGCCCGTAAAAGCCCGGTTCGCCCACATTGATCAATATGCCGACATCGCCAGCGTCGGCCGGTGCAAGCAGCGCGCCGCCAATCATCGCCGCGGCCAGCGTCGGTAGCAGGAGCTTTTTGATGCGGGCATGCCTCGAGTTGCAATGCAGTCGCCGGCGACTGCGGATGGTGGGAGATTGTGCACGAAAGCCGAGGCGAGGTCTGTTCGACAGCGCACACGGCCAAGGAGGCGCGACCAGCTCTGGCCGGTGGAATCAGTCGCGGAAATTCTCCCGCAGCACGTCCACGCGCAGCTTTTCGGTGTCGCCGGTGGGCCGGCGCAGGGCGGCGTCCCGCAGCAGGCTGGGCGTCCTTCGAGGCATCGCGATCACGGCCAGGCGCTGCTCGTTGATCTGATACTTGAGATACGGCAGCAGCGCCTTGGATGAGGCCCCGGCTTCCCCGCCGATGATGGCCCCCTCGCAGAACAGGCGGAAATACTCGTTGTACAGTTCTTCGTAGTGCCGCATGGGATCCTCGAAGACCCCATCGCGAATGAGCGCGCTTCCCACGTGGCTCGAGCACAGGTAGCTGCACGCAGAGAGCAGGTAACTCTCGTACTCCTCGACCAGCGCCTGGCTGTAGCCGCGTGACTGATGGAAGAAGCGCAGCAGTTTTTCCCGTGTCCGACCGTGCACGTGCTGGACGCGCAAGTGCTCGACCAGCGCCTTGCGGTGAATCAGCGAAAAGCAGGTGGACTTCAGGGCGGTGACCTGGCGTGGCGGCCGGCGCTGCAGCGCCACCTGTTTCATCAGCCCGGCGTGCTCATTCTCCCAGCGCAGCCAGACCGACGGATTCTCCCGGACGCGGGTCGCGACCAGCCGCTCGTGCCCGGATCCGGCGCGCGCCGCACTCTCGAGCCGCTGCTCGGACACCTCCATGAGCTGCTCATGAGTGATGGAGCTGTGCATTCCGTGTCTTCCTGCGGTCGTCCGGTGCGCGGACCAGCCTTAACATGAAACCGCACCGATCCCTTGTCAAACAACTGCCGCTCATTCTGGCAAATTCCCCTATGTCAAACCGCCGCCGGCCCCGGCGGCGCGCAGCAATGCGGGGCGGAACGACGCGCGGCTGAGCGGTCCCGGCGCATGGCCGTTTGACTTCCCGCGGAGCGGGGTGCTACAAGCGCGCTGGGTTTCAACATAACGGCAAAAAACGGGGCAGACATGGGCGGCCAAACCCTCGCGCGCCGTGAAGTTGTCCGGCTCCTGGGCGTTGCCGCCGTGGCGGCCAGCTTTCCGGGATTCAGCCGCTGGGCGTTCGCGGGCATGGCCGATGAGCCGGGTCTGGCCGCGGCCGGATTGTCCGCGAAGCATTACCAGCCGCTGTTCTTTTCCCAGGCACAATTTGCACTGGTCGAGCATCTGGCGGAGGCGATCATCCCTGCCGACGACACGCCGGGCGCGCAGCAGGCCGGCGTGGGCGAGTTCATCGACTTCATGGTGGCCAACCGCGTGCCCATCAGCAGTGCCGGCCATGCCGACAGCCCGGGAGACTCGGCGGTGGCCTTCGGCTCTGAATTGCAGAGGCAGTGGCTCGATGGCCTGGCCTGGATCAGTGCCCAGTGCATCTACGAGTTCGGACATGACTATCTCGACTGCAGTGCCGAGCAGCAAAATGCCCTGCTCATGACGCTGGCCTACAAATCCAAGTACACGCGCGCCACGGAGGCGGGCCGCGAATTCTTCCAGCTGCTGCGCGACTACACGGTCGCGGGTTATTACACCTCGCGGGTGGGCATGGAGAGTCTGGGCTGGCCTGGCTTGCGCTCCGCGTGGGAGCGGCCGCCAGGTTGCCCGCATCACGACGACCCGGAACACAAACGGCTCATACCCACATGAAGATCTACGATGCAATCGTCGTCGGCACGGGTGCCGGAGGCGGCACCGCCATCAAGACGCTGTGCGAAGGGGGCCTCAAGGTTCTGGCGCTGAACTCCGGGCCACGCACCGAGCCGGCCCGGGACTATCGCATGCACCGCCAGGTCTATGACCTGAAATTCCGCGGCTATGGCAATCCGCAGGCGCTGGCAGGCCGTGCTCACCAGGAGCGCTATTCGGTGGAGGAGTCGGAATACAACGAAGGCCCGCGTCTGTTCGAGCACGACATCGCCTATTCGAATGCCGCCGGCAGCAACTGGTACTGGAAGCGCTGCAAGGGCACGGGCGGCAAGGCCAATTTCTGGGGCCGCTCCTCCTGCCGTTTTGGCGACATCGATTTCAAGGCGGCGAGCCTCGATGGCTTCGGCGAGGACTGGCCGGTGGATTATGCCGAGATCGCGCCCTGGTTCACGCGCGCCGAGCGCTACATGGGCGTGGCCAGCACCATCCAGAATCGCCCCAGCAACCCGGACGGCGAATATCTGCCGCCGATGACCTGGCGCTGCTACGACTACATCATCCAGAAGGCGGCCGAGAAGATCGGCGTGCCTTACCTGCCGGACCGCTGCGCGCAGCTCACGGTGGCCCACAACGGTCATCCCGCCTGCCACTATTGCGGCAACTGCAGCCAGGGCTGCGATGCGGGTTCCTTTTTCTCGCCCACCTGGTTCACGATTCCGGACGCGGAAAAGTCGCAAAACCTGACGCTGGTCACCGACGCACTGGTGCGCGGCGTACTGGTCGACGAGAGCGGGATGGCGCGCGGTGTGGCCTACATCGATCGCGACACGTGGCGGGAGGTCGAGGCGTACGCCAAAGTCGTGGTGCTCGCTGCCTCCTGTGTCGAGACCGCGCACATCATGCTGAATTCAAAATCCGCCCACTGGCCCACAGGCATCTCCAATTCGAGCGGGCAGGTGGGGCGCAATCTGATCGATCAGCTCTACGGCAGTCCGGGCTACGGCTACCTGCCGCAGCTGGTGGGCCAACCACCTGCACCCGACAACATAGCCAATTCGACCGTGGCCTGGATGCCGCGCTGGCAGAACCTCGGCAATCCGCGCGCCGAGAAATTCATCCGCGGCTACTCAATCTACCTGGGTGGCGGCTGTGATGAATTTCCCTGGCACTACGGGCAGCTGGAGGGCTTTGGCGCCTCCTACAAGCGCGACATCAAGCGCTACTATCCGGCGCCCATCGGCGCACTCATCCAGGCGCCTTCGCTCCAGAGCCCCGCCAACTATGTCGACATCGATCCGGAGAAGCAGGATATCTACGGCATCCCGCAGTTGCGATTTCACTATGAGTGGGGCACCAACGAGCTGCTGATGTGGGAACACTCCAAGCAGGTCATGATCGACCTGTTCAAGGCGGCGGGCGGGGAGCTGTGGAGTGTCGATTCGGCGCCGCAGCGCCCCGGCACCAGCCTGCACGAATGCGGGGTGTGCCGCATGGGAAGCGATCCAAAGACGTCCGTGACCAACAAGTGGGCGCAGACGCACGACGTGCCAAACCTCTACATCTGCGATGCCAGTATCTTTCCGACCTCCACGGACAAGACGACGACGATGCCCATCATCGCCTTCGCGATGCGCACCTGCGATTACATACTCGGGAATTTCAAGAGCGGCGTGCACCGGCGCGCCTGACCCGCCGTTGGCCGGCCCCGCAGGGTCAGCTACCATCAGGCATGGAGTATCAAGCGATGCGTTACAGGATCTGGCGCGCGGCGGCGGCCGGGATTGCCTTTTTGGGCGCCCTGGCGCCCGTCGTCCGCGCCGATGCCATCGACGACTATCTGCGCGCGGAGATGGCGGCCCGCAAGATCCCGGGACTCGCACTCGCCGTGGTCCGGGCCGACCGTATAGAAAGGACGGCCGCCTACGGATACGCGGACCTCGAGAATGGCGCGGCCGTGACCGACTCGTCCATATTCGCGATTGCCTCGACGGACAAGGAACTGACTTCTGCGGGAGTGCTGAAGGCCGAGGAACTCGGCAAGCTCAAGCTTGACGATCCGGTGACCAGGTACCTGCCGCTGCCATTTCGCGGGATCACGATCCGCCAGCTGCTGAGCCACACCTCGGGCCTCCCCGATTCCCTCGCCGAACTGGATTCAGGGCGTCGCTACACCTCGTATTCCACCGATCAGCTGCTCGAACTCATACGCGGCCTGCACCCCGCGCCACCGGGATCGGGCTTTGTCTATTCCGACGACGGAATGTTCCTGGCGCAGGCGGTGACCGAGCGGGCCGTGGGCGAGTCCTGGTGGAGCTTCATGCGGCGCGAGGTGTTCGGGCCGGCAGGCATGCACTCCGTCGTCTCCATGAATCCCCACACGTTAATCCCGGGTCGTGTCTCTCCATACACGCTCGATTCCGACGGGCGGCTGCTGCGCGACACAAGACTCGGAATGGACTATGGCCCGCTCTACACCGATCTGGGCATGACCGTCGCTGACTTTGCACGCTGGCTCATGGCACTCGATGGCAGCGCACCCATGACGCCGAAGACTGTCGCCGCCATGTCGACGCCTTCGCGGCTGCACGACGGGACGCCCGCGGCGGAAGTGTTTTCGTGGACGCGGTACGGACTCGGCCTCGGCATCGACGACATCCTGGGCGAGCGCATCCTCGCGCATTCGGGCCACAGCGGCGTCGGATTCGTAAAGCTCCCGGAACGCGGCCTGGCCGTGGTCGTGTTCACGAACCTGGCGAATTCCGCCGGATCGGATGCCCTCGGCCTGGCGCTGGGCGTGGCCGGAATCCTGGAGGGGCGGGTTGCGCTGCGCGACCTGCCCGCGGCGCCGCTGCCTGATGAAAAGCTCGCGGCCAGACTGCGCGGTGACTACGAGCGCTACGCCGCTGGCACTCCGGATCCGACGCGCTATGCGCCGGCAATCCGTGCCACCGTGCTGGTCAGCACCGGAGACTTCTCCGGCCGCATACACAATCTCGGCGCGCTCAAGGCCTTCGAGTTTCTGCGCGAGCAGCGCCTGGACGATGAGCGCTCGCTGTGGTTTCGCGCCCGCTACGCGGACGCCACCTACTATGTGCGCTTCTCGATCAACAGCGAGGGACTCGTCACGCGTCTGGGCTGGTGGCACCTTTGAGCATTACTGAGAATATAGTCTTAATAAATAATGAGATAGATGTGTTATATGATGTGAATTCTTCGTACCGCATGAAACGGGGCGATACCTGCCGCAAGGAAACCATTGGATTTTGACGCCTTAAATATTGCCGCGCCTTTGGTCGAGTTCGCTTTCTGGCTGGGTGTGGCGGTCACTGCCATCACGCTGGTGATGCTGGCCGTGACGCTGGTGATGCGGCGGGTTGCGCTGCGCAGAGACCGGATCTATCTGGAGGCAGTGGCGCGGTGGAGGCCGCTCATCGTGGCTGAGCCCCGCGCGGCCGGTGCCGCCGGCGCCGCCGGCGCCGACGGTCTGCCCCGACTGTCCGCTCGCGACCGCTCCGGATTCATCCGCGTATGGAACGAGGTGCACGAATCGCTCCACGGAGGCACGACGGACAATCTGGCGAGGATCGCCCGCGAGACCGGGCTCGAGCCACAGCTGTACGGCGCACTGCAATCCAGAAGCTTTCACGATCGTGTCATGGCGCTCATCGCGCTCGGGCATGTGCGGAGTGCCGCGAGCTTCACTCACCTGGTCACGCACCTGCATGACATGAGCCCGATCATGTCGTTGTGTGCGGCGCGCGCATTGATGCAGGTCGACCCGGAGCGCGCGGCGCCGTTGCTGGTGCGGCGAATCGTGGAACGGAGCGATTGGTCGCAGGGCAACATCGCCGTGATTCTCCAGGAAGCAGGCGGTGCCCTGGTGTCCGGACCCTTGACCGAGGCGACGCGCACGGCCCACGGCGAGCTGGCCTCGCGACTGATCCGGCTCCTGGCGGGCGTGAGTCCCGCCTCCGCGGCCCCGATCATCCGCTCCTGGCTGCTTGCGGCGGAAAATGAGCACGTGGTCTCGACCTGCCTGCAGGTGATGTCCAATGCGCCGGACCTGGACTGCGTCCGCCCACTCCTGGCACACCCGCGCTGGCACGTGCGCATGCTGGCTGCGGCGACACTGGGCCGGCTGGGAGTGCCGGGCGATGAGCAGCGCCTCATCGCCATGCTCTCGGACCGTCAGTGGTGGGTCCGCTATCGCGCCGCCGGAGGACTGCTGCACCTGAGCTTTGTCGGACCGGAACGCCTGCGCCAGATTCAGGACACGCAATCGGACACCTACGCGCGGGATATCATCACCCATGTGCTGGCCGAGCAGGCCATCGGGGGCGCGGCGTGAGTGCGTTCTGGGCGCAGCTCATCGTGGGTCTGGAGTGGACATTCTTTGGCTACTTCCTCTGCATCACCGCGGCCTACCTCGCCCTGCACTACGTCGCCGTGTTCAGCATCATCGATTACATGCGCGACCACCGCGCCGAATACCTGCCGCAAAACCTGCCGGACTACCAGCCGCCGATCAGCATCCTGATTCCCGCCTTCAACGAGGAGCGTTCGATCAATTCCACGATTCACTCGCTCCTGCAGCTGGACTATCCTGAGTTCGAAGTGGTGATCGTGAGCGACGGCTCCACCGATTCGACACTGAGTTCAGTCATCAGGGAATTTTCCATGGTCGAGTTTCCAGAGGCCTACCGGCAGCGGATTCGAACCGAGAAGGTCCGCGGCATTTACGCCTCCACGCGCTACCCGAATGTCCGCCTGGTGGACAAAGTCAATGGGGGCAAGGCCGATGCGTTGAACGCGGGGATCAATTGCGTGCGCTACCCACTGATCTGCTCGATCGACGCCGATTGCATCCTGCACCGCACGAGCCTGGGAAGGGTGGTGCGGCCGTTCCTGGAGGACTCCAGCACGGTCGCCTCCGGGGGCGTGGTCAGGGTGCTCAATGGCTGCACCGTCAAGGACGGCTTCCTGGAAAAAGTCGATCTGCCGCGCAGGCTCCTGCCCATGTTCCAGAATGTCGAGTACCTGCGCGCCTTCCTGTTCGGCCGCATGGGCTGGTCGCCGTCCAACGCCCTGCTGGTGATTTCCGGTGCCTTCGGCGTGTTCCGCAAGGAGCGGGTGGTGGCCATCGGTGGCTACCGCACCGACACCGTGGGGGAGGACATGGACCTGGTGGTCCGCCTGCATCGCCGCGCGCGCGAGCAGAGGCGCCCCTATCGCATCACCTTTGTGCCCGATCCCATCTGCTGGACCGAGGTGCCGAGCGACCTGAAATCGCTGATGGGCCAGCGGATGCGCTGGCAGCGTGGCCTGGCCGAAAGCCTCGTACCCAATGTCGGGCTGGTGTTCCGGCGACGCGCCGGGGCGGTGGGCTGGTTGGCCTTTCCTTTCATGTTCCTGTTCGAGTTGGTCGGCCCCATCGTCGAGATCGTGGGCTACATCTCCATGATCGTATTGTGGTGGTTCCACCTGATCCCGTTGCAGACCTTCCTGGTGTTCCTGTTCCTGGCGGTTGGCATGGGGATCATGCTGTCCACCAACGCGATCTTTCTCGAAGAGTTGTCGTTCCAGATGTATCCGCGCGTGGGACAGCAGCTGCGGCTCTTCCTGGCCGCGCTGCTGGAAAACATCGGCTACCGTCAGTTGATCGCATTCTGGCGCGTGATCGGCATGCTCAAGTGGCTGTTCAGCGGCACGGCGCGTAGCCACTGGGGCGAGATCGCCCGCGACGGGTCCTGGCAGCACCCCAAAGGCGCAGGCGAAGCCGGCACGCGCGAGGATGCCAGCGCATGAGGCGCCTTATGATTGCGCTGCTGCAGGCCGGATGGCTGGCGGGGACCGCCGTCGTGAATGCGCAGACCAGCCCGCCCAGTTTCGACCAGCAGTTCCAGGCTGCCCGTGGCCTTGCGATCGCCGGGGAGCGCGAGGCGGCGCTGAGCGCCTACACGGCGCTGCTGCAGCAGTCTCCGGGAAATGCCGATGTGCTCCTGGGCCGTGGTCGCTTGTACGCGTGGATGGGTCGGTGGGGCGAGGCGGAAGCCGACCTGAACGCGGCCACCGTTGCCTCGCCGGAGTACGCCGACGCCTGGTCCGCGTTGGGGGACCTGTATCAATGGAGCGATCGGCCGCGCCAGGCGGCAGAGGCCTATGGGCGGTGGCTGGCGCTGGCCCCGCCGCACGATCCCGCACCGCTCGTGGCGCGCGGGCGCGCATTGCGAGCCGCCGGCGAATTCGCGGCGGCGCGGGCGGACTTTCAGGCCGCCGGGGCCCGTGGCGCCGATGCGCAGCAGATCGACGATCTGCTGCGTTCCGTAGCGCCGCGCGCACCGGCCCCGGACGTCTACGGACCGGCGGGCTATCACTGGTCCGCCAGCTTGGGCGCCGACTGGACCACATTCTCGCCGACGCGCGCCGACTGGAGCGATTACACGCTGTCGGTGCGCAGGCACTTCAAGCGCGGTTCCCTCGCGCTGGAGGCGCTCGGCGCGGATCGGTTCAGCAGCGCCGACAAGGCCTGGGCCCTGGATGGGTACGTCGATCTGTGGAACCACGCCTACGCGAACCTGCGTTATCAGCGCAGCCCGCAGGCGGACCTGTTCCCCAAGACTTCCTGGCGCGGCGAGGTGTTTCAGGGCGTGGGTCGGGGCTGGGAGCTCTCCGGCAGCTATGACCGCCTGGATTTCAATGCCTCGGGTGTCGACATCTACGGCCTCGGGGTCGGCAAGTACGTGGGCAACTGGTATCTGCGGCTGCGCCACCTCTACGTTCCCGGGATTGGAGGCAGCAGCAACAGCGATCGCCTGCTCGTGCGCAACTACTACAAGGGCGATGCCGACAACTATGTGGAATTCGTCGTGGGCGCCGGACGGAGCGATGCGGCCCTGTCGAGCGCGCCGGGTTCACCCGGACAGGCGCACAGCTGGTCCACCAGTGCCGCCCTGGTGAAGTTTCTCAATCCGCGCCTCGGCTTCAAGCTCGGTGCCAGCTACGAGCACGATGACGACGGCTATGACGGTCGCGGCGTTTTTGGGACCGTCTATACCCGATGGTAGGGCGCAGCCCGACGGACGGCGTTGCTGCAGTGGCCGCGCGCTTCGCCGGCCTCCTGCCGCCCTTGCTGCTCGCGGTGCTGTGCCTGCGCGTGGCCGAGCTCAGCGCCGCCATGCCGGCCGGAGCCACGCTCGCCGAGGCGGCCGGCATAGGGGCACGGGCGTTCGCCGAGGATGCCTACGCCGCTGCGCGGTTGCTGCCGCTGCTTTTCCTGTTGTCCTGGGCGCTGCTCCGGCCGCAGTCCAATCGCCTCAGCTTTTGGGGGCTGGGTCTGCTCTGGTCGCTGTTCATCGGAGTGCATGCCGCCCTGGTCCAGTACTTCATCTCGGCGCGCGTGCCGCTCGGCGCGGACCTCTACGGCTATTCACTGTCCGAGGTGCGCCAGACCGCCTCCGCAGGATTGAAACTGTATCCGGCGGTCGTGGTCGGCACGCTGCTCGCGCTCGGGATCCTCTGGGCAGGACTGGCGCGAACGCTCCGGCAGGCAAAGCCGCTGCGCCCGTCGCGCGTGGCACTCGGGATGCTGGTGGCGGGAGCGGCGCTGTGGCTGGGCCCAGGACAATGGCCGCAGGCGCGCTCGGAGAGTCCCTACGCCTACAGCCTGAGGCTCAACAAGTCCGCTTTTTTCTTCGGCGACACGGCCCGCTTCCTGCTGCGTCACGCCTCCGCGGCGGTGGCAACCAGTGCGGGCGGCGGCACCGTGATCGCGCCGGTGCCGATCGCAGGATTTCATTACCTCGATCCACGCTATCCGTTCCTGCACACCGAGCAGACACCGGACGAGCTGGGGCCACATTTTGTCGTGCACCCCGAGTCACCGCCCAACCTGGTATTCATCATCGTCGAGGGCCTGGGGCGCTCGTTTTCCGGACCGGAGGCGAGCCTCGGCAGTTTCACGCCGTTTCTCGACCAGCTCGCCCGGCAAAGCCTGTACTGGGACAATTTTCTGGCGGCGCAGGGCCGGACCTTCGGCGTGCTGCCTTCGATCTTCGGTTCGCTCCCCTTCGGTGACGAGGGCTTTGCGGCCCTCGGCGCGGCCATGCCCCCACACGCCACGCTGCTGAGCGTGCTCAAGGGACAGGGGTATCGGCTGAAATACTATGCCGGCACGGATCTGGAATTCGACAATGAGCGGGCCTTCCTGCAGCGGCAGGGCGTGGATGTGCTGCGCGAAAAGAAGGATTTTGGGTCGGGCTACGCTCTCAGCAACGATTGGGGCTACGCCGACGATGAATTGGTGTCACTGGCGCTGACCACCGAGGCGGGCGAGTCGCGGCAACCCTTTGTAACGGTCCTGCAGACCAGCACCATGCACACGCCGTACATCTTCGCGGGGCAGGAGCGCTATCGCCAGCGCTTCGAGGAACGGCTGGACCAGCTGGATGTGGCGAAATGGAATCGGAGCGAGTATCGGGCCAACCGGGACATCTATTGTTCCATCCTCTATGCCGACGACGTCCTGCGACGGTATTTTTCCGAGACCCGGAAACTGCCGTCCTACCCGAATACGATTTTCATCATCACCGGGGACCACCGCCTGCCGGAACTCCCGATCGCGGACTGGATTGACCGCTATCACGTGCCGTTGATCATCTATTCACCGCTCCTGCGCGCGCCGCTGCGGATCAGGTCGGTGTCTTCGGACTTCGACCTCGCCCCTTCGCTGCTGGCGTTCCTGTCCCACAACTATGGCATCAGGACACCGGTGGCCGTGACCTGGCTCGGGTCGGGCCTGGACCTGGAAGCGCAGTTCCGCAACCTGCACGAGGTTCCAATCAAGCAGACGCGCACCAACCTGGTGGATTTCGTCGCCGGACCCTGGCTGCTCAGCCGGGACAAGCTCTATGCCCTGAGCGATGGATTGCACTCCGAGCTGGTCCAGGACGCGGCGGTGCAGTCCCGGGTGGCGGCGCGCTTCGCCTCCTTTCGTGCGGCGAACGACCAGTTCGCGCAGCGCCGGACGCTCCTGCCCCCGCAGGAGGCGCCGCGGCTTGCAATCTATGAAGCCCGCGACCGGCCAGTGGAGCAGGGCGCAGCGCCTCCGGCGAGCGCCGTGCTTGGCGTGAGCGAGGTTCACGTGCCGGCGCACGCGCGCGCGGGCCGATTGCGCATCGAAGTCGTGTTTAGCAACGCCGCGAAACAGCCGAGCGTGCCGTTCGTGCCGCTTGTCGTCCTGCAATCGGTCGACGGCCGGGAAATCTCCGAATCCTATGGCGCCGCGTTGACCCTGGCGGCGGGGCAGGCGAAGCAGCTGCAGTTGCAGGTCAAGTCCGACGGTGTGGCGCGCGGGCGCTACTTCCTCTCGGTGCTGCCCTCGGATCCGGCCACGGGGAAGCGTTCGGGCAGCGGCCGCTACCACATCCCCATCGTGATCAACGACTGAGGGGCCGCAGGCCCGCCATGACGCGCACGACGCTGATCGCCCTGGGGCTGCTCGCGCTGCTCGGTGCGCAGACTTCAGTGGCCACGGAGCGTGCGATCTGGACCTGGGAGCAGGCCTCGTACGCGATGCTGGAAGATCGCGCCGCCGCGGATGCGGCGATCGCTTTTCTGCGATCGAAACACATCCGGACCGTCTACCTGTACGCGGACGCCTACCAGGAACGGAACCTGCTTGAAGCCCGGCCGGAACTGTATCGGCAGCTCAACCGGCGGCTCCATGCGCGGGGATTGCGCGCCTTTGCGCTGCTCGGTTCGGCCCACCTGCATACGGAAGCCTACGTTTTGCCGGAACACCGGAACGAAGCGCTGGCCATGTTCCGGCGCGTGCTTGACTACAATGCCGCGGCCCGGCCAGACGAGCGCTTCGATGGAATCAATCTTGACATCGAGCCGCACGTCCTCGATCAGTGGGCCGAGCAGAAGTTGCAGCTGCTGGGACAGTTCCTCGATCTGGGACAGGCCCTGATGGAGTTGAAGCGCGCTTCCGGACAGGCGCTTGCGGTCGGACCGGCCATTCCCTTCTGGCTCGACGGGATCATGCTTGACTGGCAGGGCATGACGAGGCCGGCGAGCGAACTGGTGATCGACATCTACGACTACGTCGCCTTGATGGACTATCGCGACCACGCCGAGGGCCCCGACGGCATCGTCAGCCTTGGCGCCGATGAAATGGAATATGCCAACCGCCGCCACAAAAAGGTGGTCATCGGCGTCGATTTTACGCCGGGCGAAATTCAGAAGACCTCATTTGATCACCTGATTGAGGCCGACCTGGAGCGGGAATTGGCCCTGACGGAAAGGGCGTTTCACGGATCCCGGGTCTTCGCTGGCTTCGCGCTCCATCACTTCGGGGCCTACCAGCGCTGGCTCGAGCGCGATCCGCACACCGCCAGCGCCGGGGCGGCGGTCACGGTGCCCTGAGGGCCTTTGCGGCAGCGCTCTTTTGGTAGACTGGCCCGAGATGGGCTGGGCGCGTCGGTTCTGTAGTGACTGGAAACTGGGAGCCATCCATGACTAACCTCGATCGTTGTACGGTGCAGATGGGAATAGCCCTGATGGCACTCGCGTTCTTCGCAGGCTGCGCAACCGAGTCGCACCAGGCGCTGGAGGTGACGAAGCCCGCGGCGGCGGCTACCGCGGCTGGCTACACCGGATCCAGGGCGGGACTCGCTGTCGGCAACTTTGACAACCGCTCCGCCTATATGCGCGGCATCTTTTCCGACGGCGTTGATCGCCTCGGTGGCCAGGCCAAGACCATCCTGATCGGTCACCTGCAGGAGACCGGCAGGTTCAATGTCCTGGATCGTGACAACATGGCGGGCCTGGCCGAAGAGGCCAAGCTCAATGGCAAGCAGCAGACGCTCCATGGCGCCGACTACATGATCACCGGCGATGTGGTTGAGTTTGGCCGGAAGGAAACGGGCGACCAGCAGTTGTTCGGCATCCTGGGCAGCGGCAAGAAGCAGAGCGCCTACACCAAGGTCACGCTCAATGTCGTTGACGTGCTGACCTCCCAGGTCGTGTTTTCCGCCTCGGGCGCCGGGGAGTATGCGCTGAGCGATCGCGAGGTCATCGGTTTCGGTGGCGCCTCGGGCTATGACTCGACTCTCAATGGCAAGGTGCTCGACCTGGCGATTCGCGAAGCGGTCGACCATCTCGTGGCCGGTGTGGAGCAGGGCAGCTGGAGGCCGGCCAAGGCGTCGCAGTGAAGAGCGCTGCGGCGCCGGCGGCCGCGCTGGCTGCGGCGCTGCTGATGGGCGGCTGCGTCACGCAGCCCAGTCTCTACGCCTGGGGCCGCTACGAGGAGCTGATCTACGCGGCCTATTCGAGTCCCGGGAGCATGCCTCCCGAGCGGCAGGTCGAGACGCTCGAGCAGGACTTCCAGCAGGCGCGAGCGGCCAACCGGAGATTGCCGCCCGGCTGGCATGCGCACCTGGGCTATCTCTACTCCGAGCTGGGCAAGCCGGATCAGGCCAGGCAGGAACTGCAGACGGAGAAGGCCCTGTTCCCGGAGTCGGCCGTGTTTGTTGACCGGCTGCTGGCAAACCTGTCGAAATCATGAGCGCCATCGCCCGATGGCCTCTGCCGGTCGCGGCGCTGCTGCTGATTCTCGGCGGCTGTACGACGATGCAGCCCTACGACTACAGTAACTATAACGCGCATCCGCCGCGCTCGATCCTGGTACTGCCGCCACTCAACGAGAGTACCGCCGTCGAGGGCACCTACAGCTATCTCTCGACCGTCACCCAGCCGCTGGCGGAGCTGGGCTACTACGTCTTTCCGGTGGCGGTCATCGACCAGTACCTGAAGGCGAACGGCATGCCCACCGCCGGGGAAATGCACCAGATTCCGCTCGCCAGGATCGCCCAGATCATTGGCGCTGACGCGGTGCTGTACGTCGATCTCAAGCAGTATGGCAGCAAGTTCCAAGTCGTCAGCAGCAATGCCGTGGTGACCGTCACCGCGAAGCTGGTCGACACGCGTACGGCGACGGTGCTGTGGGCGGGCTCTGCTACGGCGCAGAACAACAGCAATTCCGGCAACTCGGGCAGCTTCCTGGCGCAGCTCCTGGCCGCCGCCATTGTCCAGGCGATCAGCTCAAAGGCGGACGTCTCGCACGGGGTCTGCCGGCTGGCCAACGCGCAGCTGTTTGAGTCAGAGGGCCGCGCCCTGCCGTACGGGCCGTACAACCCGAAGCGCACGGCGAAGTAGCGCCTCTGCGCCGCATCAATCGCGGTAGCGCAATGCTTCGATCAGCAGCGCGAAGGCGGGTGAGGCCTGGCGGCGGCTCTGGTAATAGAGGTGATAGCCCGGGAAGGGCGGGCACCAGTCTTCCAGGACGCGCAGCAGCCGCCCGTCCGCAATGTGGTTCTGCACGAGGTCTTCGGGCAGGTAGGCGAGCCCGAGTCCCGCCAGGGCGGCGTCCAGTCGCATCGTGGTGTTGTTGAACACGCACTGGCCTTCGACACGGAGGTTCAGTTCGCGCCGGTTTCTCTCGAACTCCCACACATAAAGGCCGCCGTAGGTGGGAAGACGCAGATTGATGCAGTCGTGACCGATCAGGTCCTGGGGCTTTCTGGGCCTGGGCCGTTTCGAGAAATAGGACGGTGTTCCGACGACGGCCATGGAAAAATCCGGTCCGATGCGCGCGGCGACCATGTCCCTGGCCACCTGTTCGCCGAGACGCACCCCGGCGTCAAAGCGTTCGGCGACGATATCGGCCAGCCCGTAGTGGACGTTGATTTCGACGCGGACTTCCGGATATTCGGGCAGCAGGTTCCTGAGTCTCGGCCAGAGCACGGTGTTGGCCGCATGTTCGGCCGCCGTGATGCGGATCGTGCCGGCGGGCTTCTCCCGCAGCTCACTCAGGGCGGCGAGCTCGGTCTCGATTTCTTCGAACCGCGGTCCGACGGTTCCCAGCAGCCGCTCGCCCGCCTCGGTTGGAGCGACACTGCGTGTGGTGCGGGTCAGCAGCCGCAGGCCGAGGCGTTCCTCGAGTCCGCGGACGGTGTGGCTCAGCGCCGACTGCGAGACGCCGAGCTGCGCGGCGGCGCGCGTAAAACTGCGCTCGCGTGCGACGGCGATGAAGGCGCGCAGATCGTTGATGCTCTCCCTGGCCATTCATGAGCTCCACTCATAAGTGTATTCGCATTATGCCCACTTATCGGCAGTCGCGGCAGGCAGTAGATTGCGCACCAGGGTTCAGCCACTTCGCTGAACCGGCAAGAGGAGAGCGAGTCATGCAACAGCGCACACTTGGAAACAGCGGCCTGGAGGTCTCGGCGATTGGACTGGGCTGCATGAGCATGAGCTTCGGCTATGGCCCGCCGGGCGACAAGCAGCAGATGATCGAGGTTATTCGCGGCGCCGTCGCACGCGGCGTGCGCTTGTTCGACACCGCGGAGGTCTATGGCCCCTTCACCAACGAAGAACTCGTCGGGGAGGCACTGGCGCCGTTCCGCGGGCAGGTGGCGATCGCCACCAAGTTCGGCTTCCGGATTGTCGATGGCAAGCAGGCGGGCCTCGATAGCCGGCCCGAACACATCAGGGAAGTTGCGGAAGCCTCGCTGAAGCGGCTCAAGATCGAAGCGATCGACCTGTTCTACCAGCACCGCGTCGATCCCGAGGTGCCCATCGAGGAGGTCGCGGGCGCCGTGAAGGAGCTCATCCAGGCCGGAAAGGTCAGGCATTTCGGACTGTCCGAGGCGGGTGCGCAGACGATTCGCCGCGCTCACGCGGTGCAGCCCGTCGCCGCTGTCCAGAGCGAGTACTCGCTGTGGTGGCGCAAGCCTGAAACCGATGTCCTGCCGGTCCTCGAGGAGCTCGGGATCGGCTTCGTGCCCTACAGTCCGCTCGGCCGGGGCTTCCTCACCGGCAAGATCGATGAGAGCACGACGTTTGACAGCGACGATTTTCGAAATGTCGTCCCGCGTTTCACGCCCGAGGCCCGGAAAGCAAACAAGGCATTGGTTGACGTGCTCGCCGCAATCGCCGTACGAAAGCAGGCCAGCGCGGCCCAGCTGGCGCTGGCGTGGCTGCTGGCGAGGAAGCCGTGGATCGTTCCGATCCCGGGAACCACCAAGCTCGCGCGCGTCGAAGAGAACATCGGCGCGGCCGGGCTCGAGCTGACCGCGGACGATCTTCGCGAGATCGAGATGAGCGCCTCAAGCGTCACGGTGCAGGGCGATCGTTACCCGGAGCACCTGAATCGCATGGTTGGCCGGTGAGCCGAGGGAGCATTCGTACCGCTCGAGGGGGCCTATGCGAATCGGCATTCTCGGTTCAGGTTTGATGGGCGGCAAGCTGGGGACCCTCTTTGCGCGGGCCGGCCATGAGGTGGTGTTCAGTTACGCCCGCAGCAAGGGGAAATTGCGGCAGCTCGCACGGGACGCCCACGCGACCGCGAGGGCCGGCACGCCGCGGGAGGCCGTGCAGGATGCCGATGACGTGCTGCTCGCCGTACATTGGTCGCGTCTGGATGACGTGCTGGGGCAGGCGGGCGACCTGTCGGGCAGGCACATCATCAGCTGCACGCTCCCGATGAATGACGACAATACCGCACTCGTCATCGCGCACACTTCGTCTGGATCGGAGGCGCTGGCCAGGCGAATCCCGCGGGCCCGGATCGTCTGCGCCTTCAATACGGTGCCCAGCGAAGTCCTATCTGGAGTATTCGAGTCCCGGCACAGGGCCGCGCGGCCCAGTCTGGTCTACTGCGGGGATGATGCAGGCAGCAAGAAGCTCACGGCGGAGCTGATTGGCGACGTGGGCTTCGATCCTGTGGACGCCGGCCCCTTGAAAATTGCCCGGTATACCGAGCCCTTTGGCCTGCTCGTGGGCCAGTTGGCATACGATGGAAGCCGGGGGCCAGAGCTGGCCTACCGGTTCGAGTGGCAGCGCGAGTAGTTCCCGGCTTCTGCAGATCAGACGGAGCGCAAAATGCCCGAGTTCGCCGAGTGGGACAGCTTCTACGTCATCGTCGGCTCCACCGCTGGAGCCCTGATCGGATTGCAGTTCGTCGTCATGACGCTGATCGCCGAGAAGCCGCCAAAAGGCGCGCTGGAGGGCACAGCGGCATTCACAACGCCGACGATCGTGCACTTCGCCACGGTTTTGTTCCTGGCTGCCATTCTGCGCGCCCCGTGGCACGCGATCATGCCCGCGGCGATGCTCTGGGGTGTCGCGGGGGTCGGTGGGGCCGGGTACACCGTCATGGTGACGCGGCGCATGCTGAGGCAATCGGCCTATCTGCCGGAATTCGAGGATTGGGTGTTTCACGGCGTGCTGCCATTCATCGCCTACGCCGCAATCGCGGCGACGGCACTTGCCGCCCGGACCCACCTCCTGGAATCCCTGTTCGGCGTCGGAGGTGGGGTGCTGCTGTTGCTCTTCAGCGGGATCCACAACGCCTGGGACGGGGTTGCTTACCAGGTACTGGTGAACCGGCGGAACGAGAAGGACTGATCGGCCGCTCTGCAGGTGCCAGATCGTCGCGAAAGACGCATGGCCACTACGCCCGAGCAGGTCTTCCTGCACGCGCCTATTTAGCCAGCGTGCCTGCGCGCCCTGGGCCTCGACCTTTCCAACACCTCCGCCATCCTGGTCTGCCAACCCGGACCAGAAGACTTCCAGGTGGCGATTACACTCTGCGGCAACCGCAGCGACAATAGCTTGCGAGGGCTTGCAAGCCTGGGACGCCCTCTCCGTACCAAAGTCTTGCCTTTGTGCAGGTCAGCCTCTGCCGCCCAGCGGTCAGAAATCTCGGGTGGCTCATCCCTCCGAGAGGAAGTGCGGACGGAGCCTTTTCGCTTCGCGTTCATGGCAATGCCTCATGCTAATTATGCGTCTCGCCGCTCCTCGCGGAGTCCAGACAAAGACGATCAGTCGTAAGTCGAGCCAGCCGGCCGTAACGAACCGCGGCTCACCATAGTCGAGGCGGTCGTCAAGGCGGGTAAGGTGTACGCCCGCAAAGACCTCCGCTGCTCGGCGCATGTCCAAACCTCGATCCCGCAGGCTTTGCTCCCGCTTTGTGGGATCGCAAGTTATGCGCACGGATTAACTGTAGCTACAATTAAGAGGCAAGTCAACTGCGCAGATTTGCACATACCTGCTGGCTAACAACGCGTCCGACGGGCCCGCGATGCGGAAAAGCGCGGCGCGCGGCCGGCCACACAACGCGAGCAGTAGGTTGAAGAACCTCGGACCCAACGTGAAACATGGCCGTCGAAGGGGAAAGGCAACGCCATCGCCATCGTGCAGCCCTGACGGCGAGTTCCCTATACGGCTCATGGAGTAGCGGCTCAGTTCACGCGCCTCCTGATTCCTGGACCTCGCAAACCAGGTCTTGCAGGAACTCGCTCATCTCGTTTTCAGACATATCTGCGCGCTCGCGCAAGACTCGTAGCAGGCCCGACAGGTGTGCCCGGAATGCCATCACCAGCACGGCCGGCGGATAGTGCTCGTGCGTAGCGACGAATTCGTCCAGGTCTTCCACGCACTCTTCAACCGTACCTGTCTCGCCCATGGGGATACCGTGGTTGTCGCGTCAAGCGATTGGGACAGACGATACACGATCGTGTCCGGGAAGGAAGACCGCGCAATCCGGGTCAATGCAAATGTGAATAAACGCGCGGCAATCGCGACTGTCGCGCGACCGGCCAATTCTTAAACTGGGTCACGCACGGTGGCAGCCACCGCTTCTCATTCGAACCCTATCCAGGAGTACACGACCATGAACAGCTTTCGTTTGACCGCAGTGGGCAACCTCGCCCGCAGTCCGGACTGCGTCGAGAAGGGGGACACGCCCTATACGCGCTTCTGCCTGGTGGGCAATGACTATGCCGGTAAGGATGATGAAGGGGCTGCGCGTGAGGTCGTGACGAGCATCTGGTTCGTGGCATTTGGCGCCATGGGGGAGGCCATTGCACGTCACTCGCGCAAGGGCGACCAGCTGATCGTCGAGGCCAGGGTGCGTGCCAACAACTGGACCGACAAGCAGGGTGAGAAGCAATACGACCATGCCTTCATTGTCGAGGGTTTCCGATTCGGCGCGCCCGGGCGGATCAAGCGTGAGGAACTCGATGAAAGGCGTGAGCCACGACCGGAACTTGCCTCGTTTGAAACGTGAACCGCTGACCAACACTGAAGGAGAGGGCACCGTGACACCCAAGTCTTACGGGCGCATGTCGGTTAGCGCTCGCCATCTGCTGCTTGCAATAGCCTGGGGCGGCGTTCCTGGAATCGTGTTCGCGCAGGCGTCGCCCTTTATGACGGGCATGACATCTCTCCAGGCAAATATCCTGTCCTGGCTGACCCCGGTGGCAATCATTCTGGTGATGGTGCTCGGCGGGATGGCGATGGCGAGCCGAATGTCCTGGGGCTGGTGCATCGGGGCGATTTTTGGGATTGCCATTGCCTTCGGTGCGCCGCAAATAGTGACGTGGATTCGCGGGATGTTTGGCGTTTGAGGCGGCCATGCTCGAGCGCAATCCTGGATTGACCTCAGATCCCCTTTTCGTAGGGGCAACGCGGCCGCCGATGCGCTGGGGTGTCACTTATACCGCCCTGTTGTGTAACTCGATGTTCACGATGGAATTATTCCTGGCCACTCGAAACCTGCTGACATTGTCGCTGTGCCTTCCCGTGCACGGTGTTTGTGTATTGCTTTGCGCCCGCGACACCAGGTTCTTTGATCTGCTGCAACTCTGGGCCCGCACTCGCCTGCCCGCGCTGATTGTCAGCTGGCGTTTTTGGGGCACAAGCAGCTACAGCCCGCTGGTGTCGGACGCCGCCGATTCCCGCGGTCGCCGGCTGGGAGCAGGCCGCGTCGCTTGCAGGCTCGGCACGGCCGTGAAGCACTCGCAATGTTGAACCGGAGACGCATGGCGGTGTTGCGCCGGGAATTCAGCTCGGCCGAACGCATTCCTTGCAGCGTGCACCTGACCAGAAATGTCGTAAAGACGATCCAGGGCGACTATCTGCAGTCGTTCAGGCTTGGGGGCGCGAGCTTCGAGAGTGCGGACGACGTGCACATCAACAACTGGCACGAGCGGCTAAACGTGCTATGGCGAAATATCGGCGTGCCTGACGTCGCCGTATGGACGCACGTGATTCGCCGGCGCGAACTGGTGATGCCGGGCATGGTGACCGGAGGCGGGTTCGCGGGCTTGCTGAGCGCCCGCTACCGGCAGCGATTAGCTGGCGAGACCTTGATGGTCAATGAGTTGTACCTATCTCTCGTGCACCGCCCCGCGGCAGGGCTTACAACTGGGCTCGCCTCGCGAGTACTGCGCCGTACTGGGCGTGCCGTAGAGGCGGAGGAGTGCAGCGCGGCTCTGGAAATATGCGAGAAACTCGCACAGGCCGTTCAGGCGTCGCTGGCTCGATACGAACCCGAACGCCTCGGCGCCTATCGCGCCGGGCAGCGCTGGCGCACGTCGCTGCTGGAGTTCCTCGGCCTGTTGGTCAATGGCGAATGGCAGCCGGTCCCGCTGCCGGACGGGCCGGTGAACGAGGCACTGGCCACGACGCGGCTGGTCTTCGGAACCGAGACGATTGAGTACCGCACGCCGACCACTACCCGCGTGGGCGCGATACTGGGCATAAAAGAGTATGCGACGCCAAGCGTAGTGGGCATGTACAACCGCTTACTGGCGGCGCGGTTCCCACTGGTGCTCACGCAGTCCTTCACCTTTCTCAGCAAGGCGGCCAGCCAGGGTCTGTTGCAACGCCAGGCGCATCGACTCGCAAACGCGGGCGACCTGGCGCTTTCGCAGACCGTGGAGCTGAAGGGCGCGCTCGACGCACTGGCCAGCAATGAGTTCGTGATGGGGGACCACCACTTTTCTCTTCAAGTCCTCGCCGAGATTCCGGAGCCGGATCGAAACCGGGAGGCGGTGCCGAGACTGCGTGAACTCAACGAGCACGTGGCGAGCGCCCGGAACCTCCTCGCGGACACGGGCCTGACGGTGGCTCGCGAGGATCTTGCACTGGAAGCGGCATTCTGGGCGCAGCTGCCGGGAAATTTCCCGCTGCGGCCCCGCAAAGCGCCGATCACCTCGCGCAACTTTGCGGCCATGTCGCCATTTCATAATCACCCGACAGGTCGCGCGAGCGGAAACCACTGGGGCGAGGCTCTCACGATGTTCATGACGAGCGCACGCTCGCCTTACCATTTCTCTCTCCATGCGAGCGATCCGCGCAATGCCGATGGCGAGAGCCGGCGGGATACCGGTCACACGCTCATCTGCGGACCTACAGGTTCCGGCAAAACGGTATTGATCGGATTCATTGTCGCAATGGCGGAGCGAATGCAGGCGACCCAGGTGATCTTTGACAAGGATCGCGGCCTCGAGATCCTTGTGCGTGCGCTCGGCGGCGAGTACCTGCCGATCCGCAACGGCGAGCCGACAGGGTTCAATCCGCTCCAGCTCCCGCCGACAAGCGACCACGTCGAATTTCTAAAGCGCTGGCTTGCACTTCTGGTGCAGATGCCATCCGGAAGAGCTCTCACTGTGCGCGAGCAGGCCGATCTGGACCAGGGTCTACTCGGCACGTTGGCGCTGGATCGACATGAACGCCGTCTGTCGAGAGTCGTCGAACATCTGGACGCAACCGACCCGGAAGGCGTTCACAACCGCCTCGCACGGTGGTGTGAGGTCACCGGCGGCGCCTACGCCTGGGTATTTGACAACGCCGAAGATACGATCGCGCCGAGATTGGCGGGTCGACCTGTCATCGGCTTCGACGTGACGGATTTTCTGGATCATGAAACGACACGGTCTGCCGTAACGCTCTACCTGTTTCACCTGGTCCGTCAGCTGCTTGACGGGCGTCGGCTCGTGTGCTGGATGGACGAATTCTGGCGACTTCTGTCCGATCCCGCATTCGAGAGCTTTGCCAGAGACGCGCCCAAGACCTGGCGGAAGCTCAACGGAGTCATGTGCTTCGCGACCCAAAGCATTAGCGATGTGCTCGACAGCCCGATATGCAGGACCATCGTCGAACAGACCGCGACAAAGATTTTCTTTCCAAACAGCGATGCCAGTGCCGAGGAATACGTCGGTCAGCTCGGCCTGACGCAGCGCGAGTACAGGCTCATCCGAGAGCAGCTGGAGCCTGCATCGCGCATGTTCCTCGTGAAGCAGGGTCACCATAGCGTCGTTTGCCAGCTCAACCTGATGGGGTTTGACGCTGAACTTGACGTGATCTCCGGCCGCGCCGGCCAATTGCGAAGGTTTCACGCCATCATTGCCAGGACCGGCGCGGACCCCGCCCGCTGGTTGCCTGAGTTCATGGCATCGGCTACGCCGAACTGATTCCCAGCGTCCGAATCACCGGTTTCCAGCACAGGAGTTTTCCATGTCCCACGCAAAGAGTCTAGCGATTCGATTGGTCCTGGCGATCACGCTACTGGGAGTCGTAGCGCCCGCGGCGCGCGCGCAGGTTGCAGTCTTTGACATCCAGGCATTTGTCCAACTGCTGACGCAGGTGCGCACACTGCAGCAACAGCTGAGCACGGCGCAATCGCACCTCATGCAGGCGCAGTCCGAATTCCAGTCCATGACCGGACGGCGTGGCATGGAGCAGTTGCTTGCCGGGACCACGCGAAACTACCTGCCTGCTGAGTGGAGTGATCTGGTGGGTGCGATGCAGGGCGTTGGTGTCGCCAATGGGCCTCTGGCCTCTGACCTGCATGCCGCGATCAGTGCCCTATCCGTGCTCTCTGCACAGCAGCTTTCTTTGTTGCCGAACGCAGCGCAAGCGCAACTCACAGCAGGTCGCGAGACTGCAGCGATGCTTCAGGCGCTGACTCACCGGGCGCTTTCAAGCACGAGCAGTACGTTTGCGCGTATCCAGCAGCTGATCGATGCCATCCCGGACGCTGTGGACCAGAAGGCGATCCTGGAGCTGCAAGCCCGGATCGGTGCTGAGCAGGGCATGTTGCAGAACGAACAGACGAAGTTGCAGGTGCTGTACCAGGCGGGCGCCGCGGAGCAATGGGCCGCCGAGCAGCGCCTTTCCGAGCAGGTGATTGCCGGCCACGGGCAATTTGCTGCCCGCTTCCAGCCTGTTCCTTGAGTGCAACCCATCACGGGAGAGGTCATGGGCTTCTTTCAGGGCTTTTGGAGCTGGCTCAACAGCCAGCTGTCCGGGTACATCGGTGACAACACTGCGCGAGTCGCCGCGGTGCTCGAGCCGGCCGTTGTCACCCTGGGGACGCTGTACGTGATGGCCTGGGGCTACCTGCAGCTTACCGGAAGGATCGAGGAGCCGATCGTGTCTGGCCTCAAGCGCATTGTATCGCTGGCGTTGGTCCTCGGCGTGGGATTGCGCCTGTGGCTCTACAACAGCGTCATCGTGGATACCTTCTACAACGCCCCGGCACAGTTCGCCGCGGCGGTGATTGGCGTCTCCGATCCCGTTCAAACTATCGATGCGATCTGGGATCGCGGGGGCAGCGTGGCAGGATTCCTCTGGGGCCAGGGTGGTGTACTGCACGGCGACTTCGGGTTTTATGTCGCAGCAGTGGCCGTATGGCTGCTCATCGGACTGTTATGCGTCTACACCATGTTCCTGATCGCGCTGTCGAACGTGGCGCTCTCCGTCCTGCTTGCATTGGGCCCGGCTTTCATCGTGATGCTGCTGTTCGAAGGAACGCGGCGTTTCTTCCTGGCATGGATTGCGCAACTACTCAACTACGGGCTCATCACGATCCTTACGGTTTTGGCGGCGGCGCTGTTGCTGCGCATCGTGCAGTCATACGCAACGCAGACCGCGGCTCGCGGGTCGGCAGTTCTCACAGTCGACGCGCTCAATATGCTGTTGGTGTCGGCGCTGGTGCTCCTGTTCATGCGTCAGGTCATGCCGATTGCCGCAGGACTGGCCGGCGGCGCCGCCCTCAGTTCATTTGGTGTCACAAGCCGCACAGTTGGCTGGAGCGCGAGCCAGGGGCGCCGGCTCGTCGGAAGGATTGGGCCAGCGGCCTACAATCTGGTGCGGGGGGAGCAGTCGTGAAACTGCCATGCCGAATCACGCTGTTGGCCCTGCTTTGCGGGTGTTCAAGCCATGAGCTGCGGTGCGACGGTCCGCTGCGGCCGATCAATGGCACCGACTCCGCTGCAGCGCAGGCTCCGGTCGCGCCATCGGCCGTCGCAACGAAGGGCGAATCGGCGAGCCGAACGGCTGCTCCTGCCGGGGCCATGCCGTGAGTACCAGGACGCTGCTGGCCGACTATGTCAGCGAAGCGCGTTCCTGGGATGAGGATCGCGCCGCAAACCAATCGCGCCTCCAGCGCACTGCATGGGTCGTGGCATTCGCGGGCTGGGTCTGTGCCGTTGCCTGCGCGGGTGCGCTCGCTCTGCTAATGCCGCTCAAGCGTGTGGAGCCGTTCGTCGTGCGAGTCGACAGCAGTACTGGCATCGTTGATGTGGTCCCGGTCTATACCGGCAATGCACCCATGGACCAGACTGTCACGCGCTATTTTCTCGCGCACTACATCGCCACCTGCGAGCGCTTTAATTTTGCCACCGCCGAGAACGACTACGAGGAGTGCGGGTCGTTCCACAGCCCGAAGCGCAACCAGTCGTGGTACGCGCTGTGGGCTCCGACCAATCCCGCCTCACCGCTTAACGTGCACCGCGATGGGAGTGTCGTGCGGGTGACGGTAATCTCGGTCACATTCCTCAATCGGGCGAATGGCGTCGCTGATGTGGCGCAGGTTCGTTACTTGAAATCCGAGCTGCTGGATTCCGGCACACCGAGGACGGTAACGCACTGGATCGCAACCGTCCGGTACGGCTACGCCGCCCCGGCCACTGAGCCGCGAATCCGCCGCTGGAATCCGCTCGGGTTCAAGGTGGTGGATCTTGTAAGCGAGCCGGAAACCGTGATCCTGCCGTCCGCCACAGATGGAGAGCCGGCCGGCGGGAAGACTACGCCGTGATTGGAAGGGCTTCAGCAATCTGCCGGGCAGCAGTATTGATTTTGGCACTGGCCGTAACGCCAGCGATGTGCGCGGCAACGCCTGAAAGCGCGGCGGCGGGCGCAACCGTCGATAGCCGGATCCGGGATCTCCAGTACAGCCCTGACCAGATCTACCCCTTGCAGGGCCGCGTTGGCTTCCAGATCGACCTGCAATTTGAGGCGGGGGAGTACTTCGTCGGCATCGGGGCCGGTGACCTGGCCGCGCTTTCTTTTGTGGCCCAGGACAATCATCTGTTCCTGAAGCCGAAGGCCGCGCGTGTCGGCACAAATATCACCGTGCTTACGAATCGGCGCCAGTACCAGTTTGACTACACGACGGCGCCGTCGGCCGGAGACTCCAGGAACGGTGGCGGCCGCGCGGACTTGATCTACGCGTTGCGATTCCACTATCCGCTGGCAAGCGCGGCGGCAATGCCGGCACGAATCACGAGCCAGCTGGCCGTCGGGCGCGCGGCACGTCCCCGAAATAAGGACTACTGGTACTGCGGCGCTACCCAACTCATGCCTGTCTCCGCTTGGGACGATGGAGTACAGACCACGCTGCGCTTTGGCAAGAGCGCCGAGCAGCCGGCAATCTTCGTTCGCAATGAAGACGGCACTGAGTCCCTGCTGAATTTCAGCATGCATGGCGACCAAGTCGTAGTGCAGCGGCTTGCTCGGCAGTTAGTCCTTCGTCGCGGCAAGCTTCGCGGCTGTGTGCTCAACAAGGGCTACGCCGGATCGGGCGAACGCCTGCCTTCAGGAACGGTCGCGCCGGACGTGGAACGGATGGTCACAGGAGCCGCGCCGTGACACAGCATGAGCGCGGCGCACAGGAGGCGGTAGAGGGCGAGCGCGGTGTCTCAACCCTGAAGCTCGCTCGCTCGACCCGCTCCCGCGTCAGTAACTTGTTGGCGCTCGGTCTGGTTCTGGCGGTCGGTGCAAGCCTGCTCGGCTGGTATTACACCGACGTCGTCGCTCGGCAGGTTCATGCACCGCAACGCGCGCCAACGCGTCCTTCCGACGCCGCGCCCGCTGACGTGCCTCCGCCGCCGCTTGGAGAGATTCATCCCCCCGAAACTCGCCTGCCTCTGGCTACGTCCGCCTCCGCGACTCCTGCGGTGACGCTCGGGCCGCCAGAACGGGAATCCGTCGCGCCCGTGCCCGTGGCCTGGTTGGCTGGCACTGCACCAGGCACGCAGGTGCCCGCGCCGCACCCCGTCGACCGTCGGTTGCGTGGAGTGGTATTCACCCGCCAGAGCTCTGCGCCTGATTCCACTGCCACCGAAAGCAGCAATCCGAACTTGGGGCCAAACGCCGAGGCGAAAGTCAGCGCCTCTACTGGCGCGACTTCGCAGGGCGGGGGCGGTGAGCTGGGCACGCTGTTACACCCCTCGACGATAGCCGCTGTCGCCGGCCAACTCCTGCCGAGTCGCCGACTGTTGCTCGGCAAAGGGGCGTTCATCGACTGCACACTGGAGACGGCGATCGACTCCACGTTGCCGGGTTTGACCACTTGCGTAACGGCGACCGATACCTTTGGAATCGACGGTGATGTCGTGTTGCTGGAACGTGGCACGAAGCTCATCGGCGAAACCCGCGGCCAGGTACAGCAAGGGATGGCGCGTGTGTTCGTGTTGTGGAACGAAGCGCGCACGCCGTCAGGCATCGTCGTGCCGTTAGCCTCTCCAGGCGCGGACGAGCTCGGACGCTCCGGGCTTCCCGGGCAGGTGAATCATCATTTCTGGGAGCGCTTCGGAGCTGCCATGTTGATCTCTGCAATCGATGGAGCCGTGCAGGCAGCGGCGCAGCCTGGCGGGCGCGGCGGCGCCACCCTCATTTATAGCCCCGCCGGTGCCCAGGACGTGCTGACGGAGGTCCTGAAGGGGACGGTCAACATTGCGCCCACAATTGTCAAGCATCAGGGCGATCGGATCCAGGTCATGGTGGCGCGCGATCTGGACTTTCGCGGCGTCTACGAGCTGCGTGTCAATGCTCTCGGTCGCTGAGCCAGCCCCCGCGTCCGCGTCGGCGACGGTGAAAGAGGCGTCCGCGCTCGAACTTGCATTGCGGCCGCTGCGACCGCTACTGAGTGGCGAGGATGTCACGGAGCTGTGCATCAATCGGCCCGGCGAGGCCTACATAGAATCATCGAGTGGCTGGCAGCGTCAGCCATTGGAAATTGCTGATCTTGCCTGGTGCCGGCGCCTTGCGAAGCTCATCGCCAATTCGACCTGCCAGCGAGTCGATGAATCCGCACCGTTGCTGTCCGCCTGGCTGCCCGGCGGGGAGCGCGTACAAATTGCGCTACCACCGGCGACGACGGCCGGTTGTATCGCGATCACGATCCGGCGCCCAGCGGAGCAGGTCTGGTCAATCGGCGACTTGGCCGCTCAGGGTTCATTCCGCTCGACCCGTAGTGATGGTGCCAGAGTTGACAATACGGAGCAGGAGCTGCGGCGGTTGCTTGCATCGCGCGAATTCCCGGCCTTCCTGAGTCTGGCGGTGAAGTCGCGGAAAAACATCCTGGTCTCCGGCCCAACGGGATCGGGAAAAACCACCTGGACCAAGGCCCTGATACGCGAGATTCCGGCCCATGAGCGCCTGGTCACAATTGAAGATGCGCACGAACTGGTTCTCGATCGCCACCCTAACCATGTGCGCCTGTATTACAGCAAGGATGAACAGGGCCTCGCACGAGTCAGTCCCCGAAAGCTCTTGGAGGCCAGTCTGCGTATGCGCCCCGATCGCATCCTGTTGGCTGAATTGCGCGCCGCAGAAGCCTACGACTACCTGCGCAATGTCAATTCCGGTCACCCAGGGTCAGTCACGAGCGTGCACGCCGCGAGTGCAGAGCTCGCGTTTGAGCAACTCGTGCTGCTTGTCAAACAGAGCGACGGGGGGCGCGGATTGTCGCGCACGGACATCAGAAGCCTGTTGTACCTGCTCGTCGATGTCGTGATCCAGTGCGGTGTGGAGTGTCACCGGAGGTTTATCAGTGAGATCTGGTATGCCCCGGAACGTCATCTGCACGCAATCGAGCTGGCACAGGACGGAACACCAGAGGCTAGCTCAAATGCATGACTTGTTCGCGTGGATGCGCGGAGGACCTGGGCTCGCCTTCGCCTACAGCCTGGTTCAGGCGCCGATGTTCGTGGCGCTCGCCCGTGCCAGGGCCAGCTTCGGCAAGTTTCTGGCGGCGCCAGTGCTGGCGATGCCACTGACCGTTGTCGCCGGTACTGGGATCGCGGCAGCAACGCCGCTTCTGTACTCGGCCGGGCTCGCCGGCGATGGAGTGCTGCGGGCGGGCCTGGCCGCCGTCTCTAGTGCAGCCTTGGGATATTTAGGTGGCAAGATCCTGGCGCGGCGGACGGTGAAGAGCCGTGTGTACCAGCGCGGCACCGTGATCGCCGATGGGGGCAAATACAGGCGTGGTCCCGCGGACGCTGAAGTGCGTGGTGACGTTATCGCGCTGGCCGGCATTCCGGTGCCCCTGCAAGCAGAATCGAAGCACTTCAAATGCATAGGGGCGACCGGTACCGGCAAGAGCACGGCAATCCGGGGGATCCTGGCCGCGGCCCTGCAGCGCGGCGATCGTGCAGTCATCGCCGATCCCGATGGCGGCTATCTCGGGTATTTCCACGACAGCGCACGTGGCGATGTAATCCTGAATCCCTTTGATGCGCGATCACTGAAGTGGGACCTGTTCGCCGAGATCGCCAATGACTATGACGTCGAGCAACTTGCGCGTTCTCTGATCCCGGATGCCGCCGCAGGCGATCACAGCTGGACCGGCTACGCCCGCACGCTCTTCACTGCCGTAACGCGACAGGCGCACGCCGCGGGGGTGCGGGATATTTCAGAGCTGTACCGGCTTCTGGTGACGGCCGACGCCAGCGAGTTGCGCACGCTGGTCAGAGGTACGGCGGCACAGCCGTTCCTCGAAGAGAACAACACCCGGATGTTCGACTCGATCCGCTCAGTTACCAGCTCGGCAGTCGGGGCCCTGCACTATGTGGGCCGGCAGGACGCCACGCCGTTCTCAGTCCGGCAGTGGGTCGCACGTGGCAGCGAAGCCCAGCCGGGCGTGTTGTTCATGCCCTACCAGGCAGGGCAGATCGCGGCGCTGCGTGCCACGATCTCGGCCTGGATGCGCCTGGCGATATTCGCCGCAATGGACCAGCCAGCGGGAGACCAACGGCTCTGGTTCGTAGTGGATGAGCTGGATGCACTCGGGCCGATCGACGGCCTGAAGGATGCGCTTGCGCGCCTGCGAAAATTCGGAGGGCGCTGCGTGCTTGGCTTCCAGTCCATTGGGCAAGTGGCTCAGACCTACGGGAATGGGGAGGCACAAACGATCGTCGAGAACTGCGGCAATACGCTCATCCTGCGCTGCTCCGCCAGCCAGGGCGGCGGCACTGCACAATTCGCCTCGCGCCTGATTGGTCAGCGCGAGATGCTACGCATCACGCGGTCCTCGAATCGGCGGATTACCGACTGGTTTGGTTCCACTACGCGCTCAGAGCATATCGGCATCGAATCGGCCGTGATGGACTCGGAGATCGAGCAGCTGCGCGACGGGCAGGGATTCCTGAAACTCAGCTCTGATCCGCGCTGGCTGCGTGTGTCTCTGGCATTGCCGACCGAGGATCGGCTGCCCGCCGGTCCAGCCGCGAGGCCATCACCAGATGTGCAACTGCGAACGGCCGCGATGCTGCCACCGACTGAGGTGATGCCCGTGCAGCTCGCCGCCGCGGCCAGCGAAGAATGGCGCAGGCAAAAATGTGCGGCGCGGCGCCAGCGTCCGCGCCAGCCGGGACGCGCGTCCGTTCGGCATGCCGGCCGCGTTGAGGGCACCTGAGGGGATCCCCCCTATGGATCAGGACACAATTAAGATGGGGTTACTGATGGAAGCGGCGCAGGCCCAGCAGCGGCTCGCCGATTCGAGCCTCAAAAAGCTGAAGGTTCATGCAAGTGAGCTGGCGGTCATCGTCACCGAAGAAGTTCGCCGTGCTTTGGCTCGAGAACTCCAGACGCTGTCAAGCGATTCGCTGGCAGCCAGCGATGCCCTTCGTGGCCTGCGACGTGGGGTGGGCTGGAGGCTGGGGCTGCTTACCCTGATCCTGAGCACATTGAGCACGATCCTGGCGCTGGCAGTCGCCTGGTGGATACTCCCTTCTCGCGCCGAACTTGCCGTGCTGCGCGCTCGTCATGATGAGTATGCAGCCTCCGTCGCCGCACTGGAGCGTGCGGGCGGGCGCGTCGATCTGCGCCGCTGCGGCGACCAGCAGAGACTGTGCGTGCGCGTCGACCGACGGGCTCCCGCCTACGGTGAGTCGGGCGAATTTCTCGTCGTCCATGGGTATTGAATGCATGGATTGGCCGCTACTGGTGGGGCAGGGGCGAATTGCGGGTCCGCTGTTGCTGGCGATCGGCGTTCTGCTGGTCAGTGGCGCATGGCGCAGCCAAAGATGGTCGCAGTCAGAAATCGTCAAGCGCGGAACGCGGGTGGTCGCCGATCACCGCGCCATCCGTATCTGGCCGGGTGGGTATGCGCTCCAACGCGCGGGGCACCCGCGAGCTGCGCTTGTCCTCGGCGGCGTGGGGCTTGCGAGACTCGATGAAACTCGGCATTTCAAGCTGATCGGCACCACCGGCACGGGAAAGAGTACGGCCATCGCGGCACTGATGGCCGGCGCCCTGGAGCGCGGCGATCGTGCGGTCGTCACCGACCCGGACGGCGGCTACCGCGGCCGCTTCTACGATGGCAGGCGCGGCGATGTGATACTCAATCCCTTCGACGTGGCATCGGCCCAGTGGAATATCTTTGCCGAGATCCGAAGCGGCTACGACGCAGATCAGATCGCCAGCGCGCTGATCCCAGGGAGCGACGACCCGTCGGGGCGAGAGTGGCGCGGATACGCACGCACGCTGTTAACGGCTCTCTTGCGCCGCTGCTACGAACGCAGATGTGGCAACAGTGCCGAGCTGTGGCGATTGCTGGCCGTCGCCTCGAGTCGCGAACTGCGATCCCTGGTCCAGGGTACACCGGCGCAGCCGTTTCTCGAACCGGATAACGCGCGAATGCTGGGCTCGATCCGTTCAGTGGCGGCATCGGCCGCCTCCGCCCTGCAATATCTGAAGGCCGCAGCGGGCGACGGTTTCTCCGTGCGCAACTGGGTCAGGTCGGGCCGCGGTGTCCTGTTTATTCCATACGAAGCAGGCCAAATCGCCGCCCTGCGCTCAGTAATCGCGGCGTGGGTGCGCCTGGCGATATTCGAAGCGATGAGCGGCCCGGATCGGGATCAGCGTCTGTGGTTTGTAATGGACGAACTGGATGCGCTGGGCGCGGTCGACGGATTGAAGGACGCACTAGCCCGGCTACGAAAATTTGGCGGACGCTGTGTCCTGGGCTTCCAGTCAGTTGCGCAAGTCGCAAGTACCTACGGTGCTGGTGATGCGCAGACCATCATTGAAAATTGCGGTAACACCCTGATCTTGCGCTGCTCGGGGAGCGACAGCGGGGGCACGGCGCACTTTGCCTCGCGGCTGATTGGAGATCGTGAGCTTCTGCGCCAGCAGACCTCGCGAGGCCGCGATCGGCAAGGGTTGTTCGCCGGGCGCGGTCAGCGTCTTTCTACGCAGACCACGGTCCAGCAGGTCACGGAAGCAGCGATTATGCCTTCCCAGCTCGAACAGCTCCCGGATCTCGTGGGCTATTTCAAGACCGCATCGGCTCGTCGCTGGCGGCGGATCACACTCGTGCACTGAGCCCGGGAAAACAGCGCGTTCACCCCATGGCCTTGTTCATGCTGCACGTATCTCCAATCAGCCGCGGTGCCGGACGCACAGCCACGGGTGCCGCAGCCTACCGCGCTGGCGAGCGGCTGCGTGATGAACGTACCGGCGAATTGTACAACTACACCGGCCGGCAGGACGTCCTGCACAAGGAGATCGTGCTACCTTCGCGTGTAGTCGAGAACGCACCTGCCTGGTCCCTCGACCGCGAGCAGTTGTGGAATGCAGCGGAGCGCGCCGAGAGCCGGCGTGACTCGCGCGTGGCCCGCGAATATCTGGTCGCGCTCCCGCACGAGCTGAATCCTGACCAGCACATCGCGCTGGCAGGCGCCCTGTCGCGTGAAATAGCCGAGCGGTACGGTGTGGTCGTGGACAGCGCGATTCATGCGCCGCGGGCCGGCGGGGATCCGCGTAACTTTCACCTGCACCTGCTGACCACGACACGGGAGATCACGGCCGCGGGACTCGGTGGCAAGACCGGGCTGGACCTGGGCATTACGCAACGCCACGAGCGGGGCCTTGTAAATAGCATTCAAGAGTTTGGGGCGCTGCGTGCGCGCACCGCGGAACTGGTGAATGAGGCACTGCAGGCGGCGAATTTGCTGGTGCGCGTCGATCATCGCACACTCGCCGCACAGGGGATATCGCGGGAACCACAGGCGCACTTGCCCTGGGGCGCATGGCGAGACGAGAAGCGCGGCCTGTACAGTGAGATCGCCGAACGCGTTCGCGGGCGGTATCGCGAGCGGGTGGAGGCGCGGTCCGTGAAGTCACACTCCGCGGATGCACAATCCACGGAGGCAGGGATCGGGGAGGGCCAGGTCCTGCCCGCGAGGTCCAGCCTCGAGGACATTCAGCGTCGGGCGCGGGAGGACTGGCTGCAGCTGCGCGCGGCACAGGGCCAGGCGAGCGGGCAGGGTGCGGAACATCACCCGGACCTGAGCAAGGGCCGGGAAGATGATCTCGCTCTGTAGGCTGTCACTGGAGTTCAGTGCCTGCTACGTCTATTCGCCACGAGGCGTCAGCCCCACAGCGAACGGATCCAGGCGGCTGCGCGAGCGGGTAAAGGGATGCGATGCACACTGGCTGGCGCGGTATGCCATGCGCGTTCGGGAGCAGGCCGTCGAACACCACCAGTATGGTGACTTGTTTGGTCCCAACGTCGTACTGATACCCGTGCCGCGCAGCGTGCTCTCGTCCTGCGAAGCGTCGTGGGCAGCCGTACAGATTTCTCTCGCGCTCCTGCACCAGGGTCTCGCTGCGGCAGTCTGGACCGGATTGCGACGCCAGTGCGCGGTGCGCAAGTCGGCCACAGCTCCCTGCGTAGCCCGGCCGACGGTAGCCGAGCACTACGATTCCTTCCTGGTGGATTCGTCGCTCCGCACATCGGGGCGAATTGTGCTGGTCGATGACATCATCACCAGAGGCCGAACGCTGCTGGCGGCTTCGATGCGGGTACGTGAGCATTTTCCATCCGCGCAGGTCGGCGCCTTCGCGCTGGTGCGCACGCTGGGCCTGGTGCCAGACATTGCAAAGCTCCTCGATCCCTGCAGGGGCGTGATTACGCGGGCGGGGACGGATGCGAGGCGGGAACCGTGAGGCGTACGGCGGGTCCGTTGCCGGCAAGCCGTATCTGTGTTCCTGCGGTCGGACCCTGCGACGATGGATGCGCAAGGATCACCAGCCCAAACGCGTAGGAAATCAAATAAATCTCATGAAAACAATCAGTTATGTCATGAGCAAGCTTTCAGCAGTGCCCATTGGCAGGGCGCGCAAATATGCCATATACTTTTGTATATGCCATAGCTCTCTGGAAGCAGCCATGCGACGCACAGCCAAGATTTTCATGAATAACCGGAGCCAGGCCGTTCGGCTGCCGAAGGAGTTTCAGTTCAATGCTTCCGAAGTGTTTATTCGTAAGCAAGGCAACGATGTAATTCTCTCCGCTCGCCCTACAGACTGGGCGGCCTATCTCGCCTCGGGCCCTGTCGCCTCGCAGGAGTTCATGGAAGGGGTGGAGGAATTGCCGGCTCAGGAGCGTGAACTCTGATGCCAGAGTACATGCTCGACACGGACACCTCGTCCTACATCATGAAGCGTTCTCATGATGCTGTTTTGAATAGGCTGACAAGGGTTCCAATCGGAGCTGTCTGCATCTCCGTCATCACCAAGTCGGAGCTCCTGTTCGGCGTTGAAGTGTCGCCCCGGCAGCAGCAGGATCGTTCCGCCCTCCAGGAATATCTGAGGCACGTCGAGGTCCTGGCCTTTCCAGACGACGCAGCACTTCACTATGCCCAGATTCGTGCGGCGCTCAGGACTCGCGGAGCAATGATCGGCGCGAACGATCTATTTATTGCGGCGCACGCTCGTTCTCTTGAGCTTACGCTCGTGACGAACAACACCAGCGAATTCGGTCGAATCCAGGATCTCAATATTGAAAACTGGGCGGCATAGAGTGGTTCAGATCCAGCGGCCGAATTGTTCATACGGAGAGCAGCGAAGCGTCTCAGCCTGCCGCCCGATGCTGATGCCCGAAGAATTCGGTGGGGTCCCGTCGACCCGGACCATGATGATAGGGTAGAGCGTATCTAGCGGGCGCGCGAAGCGCTCCTCGCTACGATCCTCGCCGGCGCTACCGCCCGCCGGAAGCCGCTCGGCTAATTTCTAGGGCTGCCGGGCCTACGGTGGCGCTGAAGGATGGTCGGCTCATGATTTCCAGTATCGGTACTGGTCTCCCGATGTGATTCCCCTGCGCAAAATCGATCCCCACCATCAGCAAGGCGGCCAGCACGGCCTCGTTCTCGACGGACTCCGCCACCGTCCGGATGCCCATGACACGTCCGATATTGTGGATGGATTCGACGACCGCATGATCCACCGCGTCGGTGGTCATGTCTTTTACAAACTCCCCGTCGATCTTGAGGTAATCGACCGGCAGGCTGCGCAGATAGCCGAAAGAAGACATGCCGCTGCCAAAATCGTCGAGGGCAATGGGGCAACCGATTTCCTTGAGGCGATTCATCAGTTCCGCGGCCCTCGCCAGGTTCGCTATGGCCGCGGTTTCGGTCACTTCAAAGCCGACGCTGAACCGAGGCAGCCTGAATCGCGCCAGTTGCGAGGCGATAAAATCCACTATCTCCGCATCGCTCACCGAGGCGCCCGAAAGGTTGATCAGGCAGGTGGGCACCACGCCATGGCGGGTACGCACTTCTGCAATATTCCGGCACGCATTCGCAATGACCCAGCGATCGATTCTCGGCATCAGGCCGAAGCGTTCCGCCGCGGGTATGAATGCCATGGGCGCGATCTGCGAGCCGTCGGCGTCTATCAGCCGCAGCAGGACTTCAAAGCGCGATGTTTCGTCGCCGGGACTGATGGCCGCCCGGTTCGTCACCGGGCAGATCTCCTGGGCATAGAGCGCAAAGCGATTGAGCTCCAGCGCGGCATTCAGTCTTTCCACCCATTGCATTTCGCCATGGCGGGCGCGCATCTGCTGATCATCGGTGCGGTACATCTGCACGCGGTTGCGGCCGTTGTCTTTCGCCAGGTAACAGGCCTGGTCGGCTGCGCTCAGGGCATCGTCCACCGTGGGCAGCGCCTCGGCGAGCGACAGTACGCCGATGCTGGCGTTCACTACGAAGGTCTTGCCGCCCCGGGTGAATCGCAGCTCCGAGATACTCCGTCGGATGGATTCCGCCAAGCTCAACGCCGTCTGCTGCGAGCCGTTCGCCAGCAGCACGCCGAATTCGTCGCCTCCCAGGCGTGCGAGCACTTCCCCGCTGCGAAGCTGTTGCTTGATTACCCACGACACCTGGCAGATCAGTTGATCTCCGGCGGCGTGCCCGCAGGTGTCATTGATGACCTTGAACTGGTCCAGGTCCAGATACAGCAAAGCATGAGTACCGCCGGAGCGCGATTGATCGTCAATTGCGAGGCGCAGCAGACGCTCGAATTCGCGCCGGTTGGTCAGTCCCGTGAGGGCGTCGTGCGTGGCCTGGTGTTGTAGCTGTGCGGCAAACGCCTGCTCCTGGGTGATATCGCGCATCACGAATACGATGCCTGTGACCTGGTCATGCGAATCGCGGATCGGAGCGGCGCGTTCCTGAATCGCCGTCAGAGCGCCGTCGCGCCGCTGCAAAAGCGAACCCGTGGCAGGACCGCTACGCAGCTCGCCGGCCAACATGCACCGGACTTCGGCCGTAGCGGAACTCGCGCCCGCCTCAGGCAGTATGTGCAGCACCTCGGCCAGGGGCCGGCCCACCGCCTCGGCCGCGGACCAGCCGGTCAGTTGTTCCGCGGCGTTGTTCAGGTACGTCACCAGCCGGGCATGATCCGTGCAGAGTACGGCGTCGGCGATGGATTCGAGCGTGACATGGGATTGGGCCTGCGCCAGGTAGGCCTGTTCCTGCACGTCGCGCAGCGCCTTCGCGATACGCTCACTGCGGCGAATCGTGTTGTGGGACAGAGTCGCGCCGATAGCCACCAGCAGGGCCGCGCACAGGGCCAGAAACACTGACAGCAGATCCCGTAGTTTGCGTGAGGTGTCGCCGAGTGAGGTTGAAAACTTGTCTTCCAGTGGCGCAACCCGCAGATGAATCATTTCGGCGTCGGCGAGGAGTTGTTCGAGCCGGCCGCGCGCCGTTTTGTCCGCGGCGATAGCCGCCTGCATTTGTTGACCCACCCGGTCAAGCTGCAATATCAGTTGGTCGCCTTGCGTCCAGGCGGCAATGGGTGGAGCCAGGATTGACGAATTCCGAAACATCCGGAACAACCGCATCATGACCGGCACGTCATCGGGATGATTTCGGCCGGTAATAAGGCCACTCGCGGCGAGCCGGTAGTCGGGAGTGGAGCTTTGCAGCTGCAGCCGCGCGAGATGGTCGCCCAGCGGTACCGCCAGCTCCGCACGAAAGCGTTCATACGCGTCCGGTGAGCCACTGGTTCCGAATTGCCGCAATTCAGCGATCGCCTGGCGCTCCGCCTTGGACCACATGCCCTCGCCGTTAACGTATGCGCGTATGCCGGACAGAGTGGTCAGGCTTGCGATGCACAGAAAAACCATCAAAGTGGCAATGACCACCAGCGGCCAGGTGACCGAGAAGAGCCGGTGGTCGAATCCGTCCGAGGCTGTTGTTGGATGCGTCGATTCCATGGTTCGGCCGCTGTGGTCCATTCAGGCGAGGCGCAAACGGGGGGCACTATAAGTTGGCTTGATCGCCCTACACGCCGGCGTCAGTCACAACTTGTCTGGGAAAGTCTGGAATATGTGATTTAAACGCGCAATGTCAATGGAACCTGGGAGCGTAATGACGGCCCGGCGCACCGTCAATATTCCGGTGTTATGACGGTGCGTACAATAGCGGGATTGCGGGCGCGATGGACCCGCTGTGCCTGGCCGAGGTGGCAGGACTTGAACCTGCGGCCCATTCCTCCCGGACAGTGGGCTAGCGGACTGCACTTACCAGTGGCGCGCGCGTCGCTGAGACTGCAGGCGATGGCCGGCGCAGCTGGGGACCGTTGCCGTCGCCTCGCAGCAATGCTCCGCTCATAGTCTCCGAGTAGCGCAAGCGAACGCCGCGAATTGCGAACGCGGGGTCGTCTGCTTACAGCCTCGCTGACGCACGAGCGAGAGCTGGTTGCGCGGCGGGAGAGTGTTGATCAAGGATGCGCACCTTGGCGGTCTCGTATTCCACTGCAGTCAGCACCCCGATTTCCTTGAGGCGGAGGTGCTCGCGCATTTCGTCGCGGAGATGCTCGGCCCTCGTGCGTCGGCGCGCCGCCGACGCGAGCCGGATGTGTGCCGCTAGTCCTGCCAGAAATACCCGAAGGACCCGGAAGGTTCCAAGGCCGCCGGTGCATTCCAGAAGTCTCGCCGCCCCGTGAGTACTGACCAGAAGCACTGTCTCAGTCGTCCGGTATACACTCACGAGCGTCGCGAATGGCCACGCGACCATGAAGGTGACACACACCGGGATTAGCCAATCGTGCTGCCACCAAGGCGTCGCTGAGGAATCGATCCGAGAAGCGATCCCTGACGACAGGGCTATTAGAAGCAGCGAAAAAGTAATCCATCGCCATGCGATGTGCCTCAACCGCCGTGGCGCATCGACGAACCGCAAATCGAGGACGTACTCGAGCGCTATGGAGCGCGAGTGCGACCTTACCGAAAGATAGTAGTAGTCGAAGATCTCGAGCTGCAGGACACGTCTGCGAAGTCGGCTGCGGAACTCGATTCGCGCGTGGACCGTCCGGGCGTCCTGAAGGCCCGGAACCTCCCGGAAGTCCGACTCGAGCACGACGTGTTCAGTGGTAAGCATCCGATCGACGCTCGCGTACATCTCTTGTCGGATCTTAGTCACGCAACGTGGCTGGTTTCCGAGAACTGCGTTCCGCACCGGGACCAGCGTGCTCATCGAGACATAATCCGCCGGCATTCTGGAGCCGATAAACACTCTATTGAACTGGCTCCTGGGGTGCCGGCCGTATGAGCAGTGGCTCGTCGAATTCGAGATGGTTGACGTAGGGCGCCACCGGATGACTGACCATTCGAGTCTGGTGATGGGTCTCCAGGAGCCCACGCGCATCGGCTACCGTCGACCGTAGCCAGGTATCGTAAACTTCGCGGCGCAGGATCGCGGGCATCTGGCCGGTCGTGTTGTCGATTTCCGCCAGCAACGGATTGGCTGGCACTGTCAGGAGCGCGCAGCTCTCGACGACATCGTCATCGTCAGTCACCGAACGATCCCAAAGTACCGCTACTCCAAATACGAGACGGTTGACCAGCCGCACGTAGTACGGTTGGCGGTATCCTGCCTGAGTGCGCTGCCAAACGTAGTAGCCCGCGAGCGGCACGATGCCGCGCTGCCCATTAAACCAGGCGCCGCGGAAGTCCTCCGAGCTCAAAAGAACGTCGGCCCGTACCAGAGAGCACACTCGCCTCGCGACGTCACCCTTTGCGGGCTGCGGCACGAGACCCCACCGCATTATCACGCCCTCCGATTCGCGCTCGTGCATTCGAACCACGGGAACGCTCTGGGACACGGCAACGTTGAAGCGCACGGAGAATTGCCACCAGGGATGGGCCACGGAAAGCTCGCTCTCCGCGTCCGCCCGGTCCGGAATCACCAATCGCTCGCTCATCGAGTGCGAGCGTACGACTGGTCAGCCGATAGTGGGAAATGTCCGCGCCCAGCGACATAAGAGCCTTGCGCGCCGAGTCGCCATGGACTCGCGATGCGCCCGGAGAGTGCCATAAGGAGGCCCTGGACCTGCGACATCTTGGAGAGCATCCGCGAGGAGGCGGCGAAATCTACACGCATGACTTTGGCGATCAATCGTGAGGCGATCCACCGGGCCGGAGGATAAGAGGCCTTCTTCACCGCGGGTACGAACGTGCTCATATCCAGTTCCGCCTTCAGGCCTTTGGCCTCAAGCTTGTCGACCTGATTACGAAAGAACCTTCGCTCGATCCGCGACAGTGATTACTGCAGCCCACAAGAAGAGCATGGACACAGTGCGACCCCTTGCTGGTGTCACGAGGGGCGTGGCATCGTGATTGGCGAGTAGCCGGGCCAGCGCGCCATGGATCCGGCCGACAGCCGGCGCGCGAAGGAATCAAGGAGCCTGTTTACCCGCCCGGCTGATTCTGCAAGGACTGCGGCGGCCAGGACCTTTTTTCGTGAACCTGCTCGAATGCGGGTGCATCGGCCATATTCCTTTGGTTCCCCTGGAGTTCCAGTGGACCAAACATCTGCCATGAGCGGGACAATGGCGGAGAAGCGTGAGCGGAAATGCCTTGCTTTCTTGGTCGGGGTGACAGGATTTGAACCTGCGACCTATACGTCCCGAACGTAGCGCTCTACCAGGCTGAGCTACACCCCGATTCTCGACTCACTCAATGCTGGCGTTCGACGGCAAAGCGGGCCAGTGCGGCAAGACCGTTGCGGTACGGCGTCTCCGGCAGCGCCGCGAGGGCGGCAATCGCCAGATCGGCCTCGGCCTGCGCGAGCCGCGCAGTGTACTGAAGGCCTCCGGTCGATTCAATTGCGGCCAGGATGGCGCCGAGCTGCTCGCGGCCACCGTGCTCGATGGCGGCGCGGATCAGGGCCGCCGTTCGGGGATCCGCCGTCCGCAATGCATGGATCAGCGGCAGCGTCGGCTTGCCCTCCGCCAGGTCATCTCCGAGGTTCTTGCCGCGGGTCTCGGGGTCCGACTGGTAGTCCAGCACATCATCTATGAGCTGATACGACGTGCCGAGGTGCTTTCCATAACGCGCCAGGGCCTGCTGCAGGCCAGGCGCCGCGCCGCTGACGACCGCTGCGACCTCGGCACCCGCCTGGAACAGCTGGGCGGTCTTGCGATGAATCACTTCCAGGTAACGCTGCTCCGTGGTGTCGGGATCGCGGGCGTTCATGAGCTGCAGCACTTCGCCCTCGGCGATCACATTGGTGGCCTCGGCCATGATCTCGATCACCCGCTGTGAACGGACGGCTGCCATCATCTGGAAGGCGCGCGAATAGACGAAGTCGCCGACCAGTACGGTGGCCTGATTGCCGAACACCTCGTTCGCCGTGTCGCGGCCGCGCCGGAGTGCGGACATGTCGACGACGTCATCGTGCAGCAGCGTTGCCGTATGGATGAACTCGATGAAGGCCGCGGCCTGTACATGTGGGCGCATCGGACCGGACCCTGCTGTGTCACGGATCCCGCAGGCCTGGCCGGCGAGTACCACCAACAGCGGGCGCATACGCTTGCCGCCACCGGCGATGATGTGCTCGGCGACCTGGCCGACCAGCGGTACGATGCTGTGCAGGCCGGTGCGGATAGCCGCATCGACCGCCTCGAGGTCTGGCCGCACCAGGTCGCGGATTTGCTCCAGCGCCGCCGCCGAGCCGCTATCGGGACCTGGGCCCGCCACCGCCGGAGCCTCCAGAGCCTTTCGGACAGTATTCAACTCGCTGTTTCTCCAAGGAAAACCCGGATTGACCCACAAGGCAACGCTTGAGTAGAATGCGCGGCCTTTTCCATGAGTGCCCGCCCCCGGCGGGTATTGATCATACGGAGCCTTTTAGCCAAATGTACGCGGTCATCGCCACGGGCGGCAAACAGTATCGGGTGGAGAAGGACGGCGTGCTGCGCATCGAAAGGCTCAGTGCCGAGCCGGGTGCCACCGTGGAGTTCAACGACGTGCTGCTGATCGCCGATGGCGAGAAGATTACGGTCGGCAGGCCGATGCTAAAGGGCAGCAAGGTGCTGGCCACCGTCGAGTCCCACGGCCAGGGCGACAAGGTGGCGATCGTGAAATTTCGTCGCCGCAAGCACTATCTGCGCATGAAGAACCACCGCCAGCAGTACACCCAGGTGCGTGTCACCGGGATCAGCGCGGCCTGATTGTTGGAGTCACCGATCCATGGCACATAAGAAAGCAGGCGGCAGTACGCGCAATGGCCGCGATTCCCACAGCAAGCGCCTGGGCGTGAAGGTGTTCGGAGGTGAGCGGGTGCTGGCCGGTAACATCATCATCCGCCAGCGTGGCACCCGGGTGCGGGCGGGCGAGAACGTCGGCACCGGCACTGACCACACGCTCTTCGCCCTCAAGCACGGCCGCGTGGTCTTCCGCCGCAAGGGCGAGGCGCAGAAGATGTATGTGAGTGTGCAGGCCGAGGCGGCCGCGGACGCGGCGGGCGTCGCTCTCTGATCGCAAGGCCTCCAGTCTCACCTCTACTGAACCCCGGCTCCGGCCGGGGTTTTCGTTTTAGGGCCTCCGCCCCGGACCGTTGCAGGTAAGCTGGCCGGATGAAATTCGTCGATGAAGCAACCCTGCGCGTGCAGGCCGGCAACGGTGGGCGCGGATCAGCCAGTTTCCGGCGCGAGAAATCGGTGCCCTTCGGCGGACCGGACGGCGGCGACGGTGGTCACGGCGGGAGCGTGGTGCTGCGCGCGGCCGAGGGGATCAACACGCTGGCGGACTTTCGCATCAACCGCACCTATCGCGCGGCCTCGGGGGAGGGCGGATCGGCGAACGGCTGCACTGGCAAGAGCGGCGAGGACCTGATCGTTCTGGTCGCGGTGGGCACCGTGGTGAGCGATGAGCAGACCGGCGAGGTGCTGGGGGATCTGAAGGTCGCCGGACAGGAGTTCAAGGTCGCGCAGGGCGGCAAGGGCGGGTGGGGCAATACGCGCTTCAAGAGCAGCACCAATCGCGCGCCGCGCCAGTTCGGACCGGGCCTGCCCGGGGAGAAACGGGCCCTGGCGCTTGAGCTCAAGGTGATCGCCGACGTCGGGCTCCTGGGGCTCCCGAACGCCGGTAAATCTACATTGATTCGCGCGGTTTCCGCCGCGCGGCCGCGGGTGGCCGATTATCCGTTCACGACACTGCACCCCAATCTCGGCGTGGTCTACTGCGGGCAGCACCGCAGCTTCGTCATGGCCGACATCCCCGGCCTCATCGAGGGCGCGGCGGAAGGCGCAGGCCTGGGGCATCGCTTCCTGAAGCACCTGCAGCGCACGGGCGTGCTGCTGCATCTGATCGATATGGCGCCGAGCGATCCGGACGCCGATCCGGTACGCGATGCGCGTGCCATCGTCGCGGAGCTGAAAAAGTTCAGCAAGGACCTGGGCACCAAGCCGCGCTGGCTGGTGATCAACAAGCGCGATCTGCTGCCCGATGCGGAGGCGGAGACGCGCGCCCGCAGCATCGTGCGGAGCCTGCGCTACAAGGGTCCGGTGCACCTGATTTCGGCGGCAACCGGCCGCGGCACGCGCGAGCTGGCCGAGGCGGTCATGAATTTCCTCGATGAGCGCCGGGCCAATGGGCGGCGGGCGGCGGCCGATGCGCAATAGCAAGGTGCGCCAGCGCATCGCCGCGGGCAAACTGAAACTGCGCATCCGGGACCTGCGCAATCTGGGCGCCCGATCGGAGCAGGTGTTGGGAGCGATAGGGATTCGCACCGCCGACGAGCTGCGCCGGCAAGGCGCCGTGCGCACCTACGCCGAGCTAAAGCGCGCCGGCTCCAGGCCCTCGTTGAACATGCTGTGGGCGCTGGCCGGTGCGCTCGAGCCCTGGCCCGAGGGCACGCATTGGCGCGAGATCGCGCGCGGCGAATCGCGCCTGTCGCTGCTGCTCGCGGTGGAGGATCTGGAGACCGCCACGCGGCGGCCTGGCTAGCTTCAGGCGATCTTCTTGATGCGCGCGGCGAGCCGGCTCTTGTGGCGATCGGCCTGGTTGCGGTGAATGATTTTCTTGTTCACCAGGGTGTCGATCAAAGGGACCGCGGCCAGGTAATGCGTGCGGGCCTCTTCCTTCTTGCCGGCGGCGGCTGCATCGACCACCTTGCGGATCGCCGAGCGCATGCGCGAACGCAGGGCGACGTTGCGCTCCCGGTGCACCATGGCCTGCCGGGCCGCTTTTTCCGCTGATTTCGTATTAGCCACGCGCTCGCTCCGCTGTCTGTAACTGCAATAAGGCCCCCGAGGGGCCGCGTAGTCTGCGCAGCGGCCCTCTCGTTGTCAATGCGCCTCCGGTATAGTTCCTCCCGCCCCATGAGCCGCACCATCCTCAAGAGCACCAGCGTCGTCGGTGCCACCACGCTGGTCTCCCGCATCACGGGGCTGTTCCGCGACGTGGCCCTGGCCCAGGCCTTTGGCGCCAGCGCCCTGCAGGACGCCTTCCTGGTGGCCTACAAGATCCCCAACTTCCTGCGGCGGCTGTTCGCCGAAGGCTCCTTCTCGCAGGCCTTCGTGCCGGTGATTTCCGAGTACCGCCTGAAACGCAGCCAGGCCGAGGTGAAGGAGCTGGTGAGCGGGGTCACCGGGACGCTCGGAGGAGTGCTGCTGGCCGTCACCGCCGTCGGGGTCGTGGCGGCGCCGCTGATCATCCTGCTGTACGCCACCGGCTTCACCCGCGATGCCGGCAAATTCGCACTCACCGTGCAGATGTTGCGCTGGACCTTCCCGTATCTGCTCTTCATCTCGCTCACGGCGCTGTTTTCGGGAGTGCTCAACAGCTACCGGCGCTTCGCGCTGCCGGCCTTCACGCAGGTGGCGATGAATCTGGTGATGATTTTCTTTGCGGTCGGCATCGCCGAACACAGCCGCAATCCGGGCATCGTGCTGGCGGTGGGCGTGTTCGTCGCGGGCGTGCTGCAGCTGCTGATGCAACTGCCCTCGGTCGCGCGGCTGGGGCTGTTGTCCTGGCCGCGCTGGCGGCCCGCGCACGAGGGCGTGCGGCGCATCGGGCGGCTGATGATCCCGGGCATCGTTGGCTCCTCGATGGCGCAGGTGAGCCTGGTGCTCGACACGACCATCGCCTCGTGGCTGGTCACGGGGAGCGTGTCCTGGCTGTACTTCGCCGATCGCCTGATGGAATTTCCGCTCGGGGTGTTCAGCGTGGCGCTCGCCACGGTGATCCTGCCGGGATTGTCCACGCATCACACTGAACGCTCGCCCGAGCAGTTTTCCCTGACCCTTGACTGGGCGCTGCGACTGACCGTGATGCTGGTGATGCCCGCCGCCGTCGGGCTCCTGGCCTTCGCCGGGCCGATCACCGCGGCCGTGTTCGGCTACCGCAATTTCAACGCGCACTCGGTGCAGATGGCGAGCTGGGCGCTGATGGCCTATTCCTGGGGCCTGGTGATGTTCAGCCTGGTGAAGGTGCTGGCCCCCGGATTCTTTGCGCGCCAGGACACCCGCACTCCGGTGCGCGCGAGCCTGGTGGCACTCGCGGTGAACATGGCCATGAACATCGGCGTCGCGCTGCCTGCTTCTCGCCTGGGCTTCCCCGCGCCGCACATCCTGCTCGCCACCGCGACCTGCAGCGGATCGGCGGTCAATGCCTACCTGCTGTTTCGCGGCTTGCGCCGCGCGGGGGTTTATCAGCCCTCGAAGGCCTGGGCGACGCTCTGGCCGCGGGTGCTGCTGGCCAGTGCGCTGATGGGTGCGCTGCTGTGGTGGTGGTCCGGGAGCCTGGAGGAATGGATGGCGCTGCGGCCGGTGGCGCGGCTGCTGCGCTGCGCCGGAGGCATCAGTGCCGCGGGCGCCCTGTATTTTGTGGTGCTGTATGCACTGGGCATGCGCTACCGCGACCTGCGGACGCGGCCGACATGAGCCTGCGCCTGATACGCGGCTTACCCAGCGGGGCGCAATCGCCCTGCGTCGTCACCGTTGGAGCTTTCGATGGCCTGCACATCGGGCATCAGGCGCTCGTTGCGCGCACCCTGGCGCGCGCGCGCGCCTTGAACGTGTCCGCGGTCCTGCTCAGCTTCGAGCCCATGCCGCGCGAATTCCTCAGCCCGAAAGATCCGCCGACGCGGCTTACGAACCTGCGCGAGCGCTGGCGGCTGCTGGAGCACAGCGGCCTGGATCGGCTGCAACTCCTGACCTTCAACAACCGGCTGCGCTCCATGTCGGGACGAGAGTTCATGCAGCTGCTGCAGAGCCTGGGCGCGCGCGCCGTGATTGTCGGCCACGACTTCCGCTTTGGCCGCGGCGCCGAGGCGAGCGCCGAATGGTTTGCCGGCGAATCCCGGCCGTACGGCTACGAGGTGGAGATCGTTGCCGCCGTACCGGTGGGCGAGGAGCGCGCGAGCAGCGGCCTGGTGCGCACCGCGCTGGCCAGTGGTGATCTGCAGCGCGCCGCGGCAATGCTCGGGCGGGCCTACACGATGCGCGGCCGCGTCGTTCACGGCAATCAAATGGGCCGGAAATTGGGCTTTCCGACCGCTAACCTGCCCCTGCACCGCCGCCGCTCGCCGCTCGCGGGCATCTACGCGGCGCGCGTGAGCGGGGCCGGCTGCAGCGGCTGGCCCTCGGTCGCGAGCCTGGGCACCCGACCGATGGTCGGTGGCGTCGTGCCGCTCCTGGAAGTCCACCTCTTCGATTTCGATCGCGACCTCTACTACCAGGAGCTCGAAGTGGAATTTGTCGCACATCTGCGCGAGGAGCGGCGCTTTGAATCGCTCGATGCGATGGTGGTGCAGATGCATCGCGACGCTGCCGAGGCGCGGGCGATCCTGGCGGCGTGAGGCTGAAGATACGGCCAACCAGCTTGACTCCGTAACCCGTTACGTTACACTTCACAAATGTTTGCCAGCTTTCGGCATCGCGGCCTGGAGCGATTTTTCTCGTCGGGTTCCAAGGCAGGCATCAAGCCGGAGCATGCGGAGCGTTTGCGGCTCGTCCTGGGCCGTTTGGCCGCAGCGGTAACGGCCCGGGATATGGACCTGCCCGGTCTGCGACTGCACCGGTTGAGGGGTAAGCTAAAGGACCGCTGGTCGGTTTCCGTCAGTGGGAATTGGCGCCTTAGCTTCGCTTTCTCTGGCAAGGATGCCGTCCAGGTCGACTATGAGGATTACCACTGATATGGCTTTGCAGATGCACAATCCACCCCACCCCGGAGAGATCTTGCGGTCGCTGTGTTTGGAGCCGCTGGCTCTGTCCGTTACAGATGCCGCCAAGGCGCTGGGCGTCAGTCGCAAGACGCTATCTGCTGTCCTGAATGGGCGCGCGGGTGTCAGCCCTGAAATGGCGGTTCGCTTGTCAATCGCGTTTGACACGACAGCGGAGAGCTGGCTGAACCAGCAGGTGCAGTACGATTTATGGATTGCTGAGAAGCGTCGGAAGTCGCTGCGCGTGACGCGAATTGCTGCGTAGGCGAGTTAGCAAATGATGGCAGCGAGTGCACGCGGCGCTCATGCGGAGCGCCTCGCGAGGCGTCTTTGATGGGATCAAATTGAAGTGACCGACTACAAGAACACTCTGAACCTGCCGCAGACGGATTTCCCGATGAAGGCGGATCTGGCGCAGCGCGAACCCAAGCAGCTGGAGCGCTGGGCCGCGCAGGACCTCTACGCGCGGATCCGCGAGGCGGCGAAGGGGCGCCCCTCATTCGTGCTGCACGATGGCCCGCCCTACGCCAATGGCGTCATTCACCTCGGACACGCCGTCAACAAGGTCCTCAAGGATATCGTCGTCAAATCGCACGGACTGGCCGGCTTCGATGCACCCTACGTGCCGGGCTGGGATTGCCACGGGCTGCCCATCGAGCTCGCCGTGGAGAAGAAACATGGCAGGCCGGGGCACAAGCTCGATGCGCGCGCCTTTCGCGCCGCCTGCCGCGAATTTGCCACCCGCCAGATTGATTCGCAGCGCGCCGATTTCAAGCGCCTCGGAGTCCTGGGCGACTGGGAACGTCCCTACCTGACGATGGATCCACGCTACGAAGCGCAGCAGATTCGCGCGCTCGGCAAGATCATCGCCAATGGCCATCTCTATCGCGGGCTCAGGCCCGTGCACTGGTGCCTCGATTGCCGCTCGGCACTGGCCGAGGCGGAAGTCGAGTACGAGAATCGCACCTCGACCGCGATCGATGTGGCATTCCGCGGGGTCGATCGCTCCGAAATCGCGCGCCGCAGCGGCATAGCCGTGACCGCCCTCGAGGGCGCGAACGTCTCGTTCGTGATCTGGACCACGACGCCCTGGACGCTGCCCGCGAATGAGGCCGTCGCCTTGCGGGCCGAATACGAATACGTGCTCATGCGCGTCGAGCGGCCGGGCGGACCGGAAGTGCTGGTGCTGGCAGCGGAACTCGCGCTCGCCTCGCTGGCGCGCTTTGGCCTGGAGGGCCGGGAGCTCGGCCGCTGCCGCGGCGCCCAGCTCGAGGGCCTGAAGCTCGAGCATCCCTGGTTGTCCAAGCAGGTGCCGGTCATTCTTGGAGAGCACGTCACGCTGGAAGCCGGTACCGGCGCCGTGCACACGGCCCCCGCACATGGCCAGGAAGACTTTGTCATTGGCCGTACCTATGAACTGCCGGTGGTCAATCCGGTGGGGCCGGACGGTCGCTTTGCCCCCGGCACCGAGCTGGTGGCGGGGCTGAAAGTCGATGCTGCCAACCCCGTCATCGTCGCGGCGCTCGAGGAGCGCGGCCGCCTGCTGCACCAGCAGCCGCATCTGCACAGTTACCCGCACTGCTGGCGCCACAAGACGCCGCTGATTTTCCGCGCGACTTCGCAGTGGTTCATCAGCATGGACACCCGCGGATTGCGCGCAGGCACGCTGCGCGACATCAAGAACGTGCACTGGACCCCAGAATGGGGCCAGCCGCGCATCACCGGCATGATCGATAACCGTCCGGACTGGTGCCTGTCGCGGCAACGCACCTGGGGCGTGCCGATTACACTATTTACGCGGCGCGACAACGGTGCTCTGCACCCGCGCACGGCCGAGCTGATCGATGCTGTCGCGGCGCGGGTTGAACGCGACGGGATTGATGCCTGGTTCGCGCTCGATCCGGCCGAGCTGCTCGGCCCCGACGCCGAGCACTACGACAAGGCCACGGACGTCATGGACGTGTGGGCCGATTCAGGCCTGTCCTTCGAATGCGTCGCGGCGATGCGCGGGGACTTCCAGGCACCGGTCGATCTGTACCTGGAGGGGTCGGACCAGCATAGAGGCTGGTTCCACAGCTCGCTACTGATGTCCGAGGCCCTGTACGGCCGCGCGCCGTATCGCGGCGTGCTCACCCACGGATTCACGGTGGACGAGCAGGGCCGCAAAATGTCCAAGTCGCTGGGCAACGGCATCGAGCCGCAGGACATCATCAAGACCCTCGGCGCCGACATCCTGCGGCTGTGGGTGGCGGCGACCGATTTTTCCAATGAGATGAGCCTGTCGCAGGAGATCCTGCGGCGCATGAGCGATTCCTATCGCCGCATGCGTAACACCGTGCGCTTCCTGCTGGGCAACCTGCACGGCTTCGAACCCTCGCAGGCCTTGCCACCCGGCGAACTCGTCGCGCTGGATACCTGGGCGATCGAGCGCACGCGCGAACTCCAGGGGGAGATCGAGGCGGCCTACCGGGACTACCAGTTCCACCTGATCTACCAGAAGGTGCACAACTTTTGCGTGGTGGATCTGGGGGGCTTTTACCTCGACATCATCAAGGATCGCCTCTACACAACGCCGGCGGCCGGCCGGCCGCGGCGCTCGGCGCAGACGGCGATGTGGCACATCGCTGAAGCAATGGTGCGCTGGCTGTCGCCCATCCTGTCCTTCACGGCCGAGGAGATCTGGGGACGGTTGCCGGGGGCACGCCTGCAGTCGGTGTTTCTCGCCACCTGGCATGCGCTCCCCGCTGCCGCTGGCAGCCCGGCGACTGGTGGCGCGGACTCGGGCGCAGCCATTGATTGGGCGGCCCTGATTGCGCTGCGCACGGACGTGGCCCGCGAACTCGAGCGCCTGCGTGTCGCCGGAGAGATCGGCGCACCGCTCCAGGCCGAACTGGATGTCTACTGCCTTGAAGCCCAGTACCCGCGCCTCAACGTGCCCGGTGATGAACTTCGATTCCTGATGATCACCTCGCAGGCGCGCGTGCAGCGCGTGGTGGCGGCGCCCGCGGGCGCCGTCGAAGCGGCGCTGGTTCCGGGCGGCGGCGTGTGGATCAGCGTGCGGCGCACGGCGGCAGCGAAGTGCGTGCGTTGCTGGCACCACCGCGAAGATGTCGGACAGGTGCCCGCGCATCCGGAGTTGTGTGCCCGCTGCGCCGGCAATATTGCGGGGCCCGGCGAAGTGCGCCGTTACGCCTGATGGAACGGGACACCCAGGCCGCGGGCGCGGGGCGCACCGGACAGTGGCGCTGGCTGGCCCTGTCCGCGGCGATCATTGGCCTCGATCAATGGAGCAAGCGTCTGGTCGAATCGTTCCTGCAGCCCTTTGAGGACCGCTATTACCTGCCGGTGTTCAACCTGGTGCGTGCACACAATCGTGGCGCGGCCTTCAGCCTGTTCAATGGAGCCTCCGGCTGGCAACGCTGGGCCTTCAGCGCCCTGGCCGTGATCGTGAGCGTGTCGCTCATCATCTGGCTCAGGAGGTTGCAGCGCCACGCCAATCTGCTGGCCTCAGGCCTGGCGCTCATCCTGGGCGGCGCGCTCGGCAACGTGCTCGATCGCCTGCGGCTCGGCTACGTGGTCGATTTCCTGCAGTTCCACTGGCAGCAGCATTACTTTCCCGCCTTCAATGTCGCCGATTCAGCCATCACCGTCGGTGCCACTTGCCTGCTGCTCGATATGTACCTCGGCTCGCGGCGCGACTCTGCTGCTGCGGACAGCTAGGGCCCCTCGCCCATGCGCATCCTGCTCGCCAACCCCAGAGGCTTCTGCGCCGGAGTGGATCGCGCCATCGAGATCGTGGAGCGCGCGATCGAGTTGTTTGGGGCGCCGATCCATGTGCGGCATGAAGTGGTGCACAACCGGACCGTGGTGGAACGGCTGCGCGCCCTGGGCGCCATTTTCGTCGAGGAATTGCATGAGGTGCCCGACGGGGCGACCGTAATCTTCTCGGCCCACGGCGTGTCGACCGCGGTGGAGCAGGAAGCACAGCGGCGCGGACTGAGGGTCTTCGATGCCACCTGTCCGCTGGTCACGAAGGTGCACATGGAGGTCGCCCGCTTTGCGCGCGATGGGCGCGATGTGCTGCTGATCGGCCACGCGGGCCATCCGGAGGTGGAAGGCACGATGGGACGCTTCGATGGCTCGCACGGTGGACGCATCCTGCTGATCGAGAGCGTCGCCGACGCGCGGCGCCTGGAAGTGCGTGATCCGCGCCAGCTCGCCTTTGTCACGCAGACGACGCTCTCAGTGGACGACACGGCCGCGATTGTGGAAGCGCTGCGCGAGCGCTTTCCTGCCCTGCAGGCACCCCGCAAGGAGGACATCTGCTATGCCACCCAGAACCGGCAGGATGCCGTGAAGCAGCTGCTCGAGCATTGCGAAGTGCTGGTGGTCGTCGGCTCGCGCAGCAGCTCCAATTCCAACCGGCTGCGGGAGCTCGCCGACCGCGCCGGGGTCCCCGGATACCTGGTCGATGGCGCTTCCGACCTGCAGCGCGCCTGGTTCGAGGGCCGCCATACCGTCGGCGTGACGGCCGGCGCTTCGGCGCCAGAACTGCTGGTTCAGCAGGTGGTGGAGCGCCTGCGCGAGTGGGGAGGGGCGCCGCCGGCGGAATCCCACGGCCGGCCTGAAAGCGTGGTTTTTGCGTTGCCGCGCTCGCTGCGGTAAAACGGTCGCCAACATGGACAGGAAAGCCGAAAACCTGCCGGCCGCGGCCGCGGATATCAGCGCCCGGCTGCAGGCCAGCGGCATCCGCGTCACCGTCCAGCGGCTGCAGATTGCCGAGCTCCTGCTCGCCGTCCCGCAGCACCTGACGGCCGACCAGATCGCCGAGGCGCTGCAGCAGCGTGGCCTGGTGGTCGCCAAGGCCACCGTTTACAACACGCTCAATCTGTTCGCGGCACGCGGGCTGCTGCGTCCGCTGTCGGTCGATGGCGCGCGCAGCTGGTTCGATTCAAACGTCGAGCCGCACTATCATTTTCACGACGAGCGCACCGGTGCCCTCAGCGACGTGGCGCTGCCGGAGGTCCAGTTCAGCCGCCTGCCGGAACCGCCGGCGGGGATGGAAGTCGCCGGCCTTGATCTGGTGATCCGGCTGCGCCCGATCCGGTAGAATGCCGCGGATTGCCGGAGTAGCTCAGTTGGTAGAGCGGCGCATTCGTAATGCGTAGGTCGTAGGTTCGATTCCTATCTCCGGCACCATCCGGGCCTCCAGGCACTCGGCAGATAGAGTCCATGCGTAGCTCAACCACAGCACTCCCCGCTCGCATCGCCCACACACGGGCGCTCCTCGCCAGCCTTGTCTGCGCGGCAGCCTTCGCCACCGGGGCGCCGCCAGACTCTGATGGGGCGCTCCTGATCGCGCCGCCGGAGGGTGGCGTCGATGCCGACACTTTCGGCCACCTCGTCACAAGCGTCGAAGCGGCCTTGGATGGCTGCGCACGAAAAAATATACCGGCAAGTCCAACGATCGTCGACCAATCCCGCATTGCCTCGACACCTATCAAGACAATATCAATCGCTGATGGCAGCCGTTACTACCCCGAGAGCTTGATTGCCCACGGCGATCAAGCCATTGGCCTAGTGGCGTTTCAGGTCGATGCGCTGGGCAACCCTCGCTTCACCCATGTCCAAAAAGCAATGCCGGCCAGCCCGCGCTCAGAGTTCCATAAAGCGATCCGCGAAATGGTGAGGGACTCAAGTTTTGCTCCGGCGACAATCGAGGGTCACCCGGTGGCGAGTTGGAAATACATAGTGGTTCGATTTCAGCAGTATAGCCAGGGACCTTTCGGCAGCATTCTGAGCCAACCCAAACTGCAGGAAATACTGGCAAAGGCGCGACACGGAGACGCAACCTCCATGGCGGTGGTGCACTACCTCTACAGACTGGTTCCCGCGGAAGTGCAGCTGACCAACTCGGAGAGCCGGGACTTTCTCGTTCATGCGGCGCTGAGCGGATATCGCGAGGCAAGGGCTGGACTAGTGCGATTGCTTGACCCACCGGCCTGTCGCCAGGACCCGGAAATGCAGGAGTTGTATCATTTTTTGAGTTGGCGAAGCGGGTCCGCTGTCGCTCTGAACGAAGCCACTCGACTGCTGGGATTGCACGATCCGTCGACCTATCACGATATCGCGACGCTGCTGCATGGGGCTGCCAACGCCACTGACCCCTTCACCCAACTGTGGGCCACAGGGCTCCTGGCGACAGCGCCGGTGGCGGAGATTCGTGATCCCACCTTCGCCCTGCAATCCGCACTCACCCTCAAGAATCCAGAGCAAGACCCGGATATTGCCGAAGCCCTCGCCGCTGCCCAGGCGGCTAACGGACAGTTCGATGACGCCGTGCGCACTGAAACGCTCGCTCTGGCGCAGGCCAAGAAGCGTCACTGGAACAACGCGCAGCTGCGCCAGCGGCTTGCGGCCTATCAATCCAACACGCCTTGGACCAAATATCTATGTGACTGCGACGGTGTCCTGCCCTGGTAGTTTTGCAGCATCAGGCATAGTTTCTAGCGAGTCGGCGGACCACCTCGCTCTGCCGCTCGTAAGTCAGCCGCGGCCTGACGCATACCCTCTTTCACCGCACAGCCCTGCTGTACGTGTGTCGGAAGCGAGCGCGAAAGCGTCACTCCAGTGGGTGTCACAAGGTGGATGGATCAGGGGAACAGGACCTAGCCCTTCAGGCCGCAGCGACTATCTCGCGCAATACTTCGGGGCGCTTGACGGCAACTTCGAGCAGCGTGCGGGCGGCCCCGGTGGGCTTGCGCCGACCTTGCTCCCACTCCTGCAGAGTACGCTTGGACACGCCCATGAGGCGCGCAAACTCCTGCTGCGAGAATCCGGCGCGCGTACGCGCCTCTGTGACGGCCGACATGGGCACCCGGTGCACGCGCCCGAGCTGCCCGGCCTTCATCTCGCGCACTGAAGCAAGGAGCTCGGCGCCCAGATTTCGCTTCTTGTCACGCGCGCTCAGCGCGCGCTCAGTCATCTTTGCCATGTAGAGTCTCCCGAATCAGTAACAGCGTCTTGCCCGGTATCGTGTCCTGAGTACCTTTCCCATAAATCAACAGTAGGTAGATCACACCTTTGGCAAGTCGGTTGTAGTGAATCACCCGCACGCCGCCCCGCTTGCCCTTACCTGCTCGCGACCAGCGAACCTTCCGGCAGCCGCCCGAGCCCCTTACGACGTCACCGGCTTCCGGATTGGCCGCCGGCCAGACCACAAATTCGCCACGCTCCTCGGTCCAATAGTCCGGCCAGAAGCGGCTAAAGGTCGGTGTTGCGATGACCGTAAACACCAGGCCAGTGTACGGCTCTGACGGATATACGTCAAAGACGTATAGACCGGCGCGTGCCTATGGCCGATGGGATGTTGCCTGGGCTTCCCCGATTTTCCGGGCGCGATGTATCTGCATCTGGGCAAGCGCTAAACCGCGACGAAATTGACGAGTCAGCTCGCCCGATGAGACTCCTGTTTCCGGCACCAACCTGTCGCCAAGAGCAGGCATTATGTGACGCCGGTCCCGGGCCGGCAGGCCTTTGGTCGCTGCGTGACGCGCCCGTGACACAGCCGGCACGGCTCACAGCTAGCCTTTCCGCCATGAAACTGGCTGAACTCCAGGTCCTGCATTTCGACGGCGCCGCCTTCCAGCTGACGCCGGCCGACCTGGCTGCCGCCGGCGGACACGACCAGGCCTGGGTAATCTCGACCTGCCAGCGCACTGTGATCGTCGCTGCGGGGCGCGAGGCGCGGGCCGCGTTGACCGGGCGGCTGTCCGAAGCGGCGCGGGCGCAGGGCTACGCCGGCGCCGAAGCCTATGCCTTCCTGCTGCGCTTCGCCTGCGGCCTTGAGAGCCGGCTGGTGGGGGAGACCGAGATCTTCGGCCAGATCAAGGAGTCCTGGCGTGAGTTTTGCGCCAGCCCGGGAATACTTTCACGCCAGCTCGACAGCTGGGTGCAGCTGCTCTTCCAGGACACCAAGGAAGTGCGGGCTCGCCAGCTCTCCGGGCTGGGCAGCGCCTCCTACGGTTCGCAGGTTCGACGGCTCCTCGGCACAGCCTCCGCCGGGCCGACCCTGCTGGTCGGCGCCGGGCAGCTGGCGCAGGCCGTGGCCCCCTGGATCCAGGCGCCCGAACTGCTGCTTTGGAATCGGACCCGCGACAAGGCCGTAGAGCTGGCGCGGCTGGTGTCGGAGCGCAATCCTCAGCGCGCCTGCCGGGTGCTCGAGGCGACCGACGAGGCCGAACTGGCCGCCTGGTCGACCGCCGGCGATGTGGTGCTGTGCGTGCCGGCCGACCCGGCGCACGACGCGGCACGCATTGGCGCCTGGAAGGCTCGTCCGCAACACCAGGGCCGCATAGTGCACCTGGGGCTGGGCGAGTCGGGCAATGCGAGCTGGGCTGAGGTCCCGGGGCTGACCAGCCTCGCTTCACTGTTCGACATGCTGAAGGCGCAATCCGACCTGCGCAGCGTACAGGTCACCCGGGCGCGCCGCGCCTGCGCCGAGAAGGCGGTACTGCGGTCCCTGGGCCCGAGCGCCACACAGGCTCATGGCTGGGAAGATCTCGCGGCATTTGCCACCATAAGCCCTTAGCTTTCCTACAGGGGCTTCCGTCCGGATGTTGCAGCGGCCACTACGGCTAGGCACTCGTCGTTCGCTTCTGGCGCGCGCGCAAAGCAGCGCGGTCGCGCGCCGCCTCGAGCAAGTCCACCACGGTCTCAAGGTCGAGCTGGTCGGTATCGACACGCGCGGCGATCGCATCACCAGCACACCGCTCTCGCAGGTCGACGGCAAGGAGTTCTTTACCGCTGAGATCGATGCCGCGCTGCGCGCCGGTGACGTCGATCTGACCGTGCATTCCTACAAGGACCTGAGCCTCGAGCGGCCGGCGGATCTGCACCTGGGTGCCGTGCCGGCACGCGAGAATCCGCGCGATATCGTGTACTTCGCCGCCGACGTGCCGCAGCGCCTCGCCAGCGGCGCGACGCTGCGCATCGGCAGCTCCTCGCCACGCCGCCAGGCCTTCGTGCCTTCGTTCCTGGAGCGTGCGCTGCCGCAGGCGCCACGCGTCGAACTGTGCGAACTGCGCGGCAACGTCGATACTCGCCTGCGGCGGCTGCGCGAGCCGCGTGGCAGCGAGCGCCAGCTCGACGGCGTGATTCTCGCCTTTGCGGGGCTCTCGCGGCTGTGGCAGGACCAGGCCGTCGGCGCGGCCGCGCTGCTGCGTGAACTGCTGGCCGGCCTGCCGCGCATGCTCCTGCCGCTGACGCTGTGCCCTGCCGCCCCCGCACAGGGGGCGCTGGCGATCGAATGCCGGAGCGCCGACGTGGACACGCGCAAGCTCCTGGGGGCGATCGACGATCCGGCGACTCGCCTCGATATCGCGGCCGAACGCGCTCTGCTGGCGCAGCGCGGCGGGGGCTGCCATCAGCGCTTCGGCGCGACGCAGCTGCAGGTCGAAGGGCTCGGTCCACTGCTTTACCTGCGCGAAGCCGGTGAGCAGGGTGCGCTGGCGCCCGAGCTGCGCTGGACGGCGCCCGCGCCACCGCACCGGCCACTGCGACCCTGGGATGGTGGCACGCAGCCGGCGCCGGCCATGGAGCCGGTCCCGGGCGTTGCCGCCGCGGCGGAGCGCCGACTCGCCGGCGCCGGCGCCGCCTTCATCGCCCACCGCCGCGCATTGCCGGAGCTGCCGGCGGCGGTCGTCAATCAATGCCCGCACCTCTGGGTGTCCGGCACCGAGAGCTGGTTTGCGCTGGCCTCGCGGGGTGTGTGGGTGGAAGGCTGCGCCGAGAACCTCGGCTTCGGCGCGCTGCGCGCGACGCTGGCCTCCGCGCTCCTGGCCCTGCCGCCGCTGCGCGAGTGGCTCGCGCTCACGCACGAGGAAGCCGCCGCGGGCTGGGCCGAAGTGCCGGTGCTGGCAACCTACCGGCATGTCGGCCAGAGTGCTGCGGCGGGAGCGCCCGGCCCGGCCGGTCCCCCGCCGGACACGATGCAGCTGTGGTGGCACAGCGGCATCCAGTTCGAGCGCTTTGGTGGGCTGGCGCCGGCCGGGTGCCAGCACGCCTGCGGGCCGGGCAAGACCGCCGAACTGCTGCGCCGCCGGGGCGTGCAGGATCTGACGGTCTTCCCCTCGGTGCAGCATTGGCGGGAGTGGTTGCGCACATGAACGTGAAGGCGGGACAGGGAAGCCTGAGTGTGGTGCCCGTGCGGCGTACGCGCCTGATCGCCTTTCTGGCCGCGATCTGGATCGCCCTGGTGCTCAGCCTCGGCGCCTGGTGGGTCACGCTGGTGATACGTCAGGCGCGGCGCATCGGCGAGCTGCAATCCCTTGCCGGCAGCGCCGACAGCGCGGTGGCCGCGCAATGGGCCAGCACCCGGCGCATGGTGGTCGGCGAGTCCAGTGTGTTCCTGCTGCTGCTGCTGGCGGTGACGGCGCTCCTTGGCTGGCTGTACTGGCGCGAAAACAGCCGCGCGCGCTCCATGCAGGCGTTTTTTGCCGCCTTCACACACGAACTGCGCACGCCGCTCACCAGCATCCGCCTGCAGGCCGAGGCGATCGCCGAGGGCGACCAGCGCGCCGAACTGGCGCGCCGCCTGCTCGAGGACTCGCACCGGCTGGAATCGCAGATCGACAAGACGCTGGAACTCGCACGCATCGAGGGTGGCGGGCCGCTGTCCGAGCAGTCCGTGCCGCTGCGCGGCTGGCTCGATCGCTCCCTGGCCAGCATCGCCGGCGCGCATGGCGGGCGTGTCGAGCTGCGCGCGCACGTCGATGAGGCGCTGCCGCCGATCCTGGCGGACGCCGCGGCGGTGCAGATGATCCTGCGCAACCTGCTCGAGAATTCGGTGCGTCATGCGCGTCTCGATTGCGTGCAGGTGCGCCTGACGGCGCGCGCGCTCGACGGGATGGTGATGCTCGAGTACCACGACAATGGCGCCGGCACGGGCGTGCAGGGCCGCGAGCTCGGGCGGCTGTTTGGCCGCGGCGCCGCTTCCGGCGGCAGTGGGGTCGGCCTGTACCTGGTGCGGACGCTGATGCAACGGATGGGCGGCCGCGCCGATTTCTACAGTGCCCCGGGAGAGGGATTTCGCGCCGAGCTGTGCTTCATCGCCAGCGCCGAGGAGCCGGCCCCGTGAGCGGCGGGGCCCATCTGCTGGTGGTGGAAGACGAGCGCAACGTCGGGGAGACGCTCGCCGAGCGGCTGCAGGCGGCCGGCTACCGCGTGACGCTGGCCGAGAGCGCCGCGCGTGCGCGCCAGGCCTGGCGCGCCCAGGCCCCGCAGCTCGCGCTGCTCGACGTCGGGCTTCCCGACGGCAATGGATTCGACCTGGCGGGCGAATTGCGCGCCGCCGTGCCGCAATCCGCGATTATTTTTCTCACCGCCCATGGCAATCCGGAAGAGCGGGTCCACGGTCTGGAGCTCGGCGCCGACGATTACCTGACCAAGCCGTTTCATTTTCGCGAGCTGCTGCTGCGCATCCAGAACTGCCTGAAACGCGCGCAGGACCTGGCGGACCTTCCGGGCGAGATGCGCGGTGTCGTGCGCATCGGCCGCGCGCGGGTGGATTTCGAGCGCTTCAGCGCCGAGGTGGACGGGGTCTCGCACGCGCTGACGCACAAGGAGTGCGCGGTATTGCGGCTCCTGGCCAGCCGCGTCGGCAAGGCGGTCAGTCGCGATGAAATCCTCGATCGTGCCTGGTCGGCAGACGAGTTTCCCACGTCGCGCACCGTGGACAATTTCATCGTGCGGCTGCGCAAGCTCATCGAGCCGGACGCCAACGAGCCGCGCCTCATTCGCAGCATCCGCGGCGTGGGCTATCTGCTCACCGAGGTGCTGCATGACTGAGACCCTGCTGGGCGCGGCACTGGCGAGGCGCAATACCGGCCGCCCCCCGGTCTGGTTCATGCGCCAGGCGGGCCGGTATCACCGCCACTACCAGCGGCTGCGTGCCCGGCACGAGTTCATCGATCTGTGCAAGCAGCCGGAGCTGGCCGCCCAGGTCACGATGGGCCCGATCGATGACTTCGGTTTTGACGCCGCGATCCTGTTCTCGGACCTGCTGTTTCCGCTCGAGGCGATGGGTTTCGGCCTGAGCTACGAGCCCGGGCCCAAGCTCGGCTGGTATCTGCGCAGCGCCGCCCAGCTGCCACGCCTGCGCGGCGGACGGGCCGCGGCGGCCGACATGGAATTCCAGGCGGAAGCCATCCGCCTGCTGCGCGGTTGTCTCGGCAGCGAGCGCGCCCTGATCGGATTCGTCGGCGGTCCGTTTACGCTCTACGCCTACGCCGTGGCCGGCGCTCACGAGGGCTTTACGCGCCAGAGCCTGCCCGGGCTGGAAGATGGGCTCTACGCGGGCTTCTGCGAGCGGCTGACCGGGCTGCTCGCGGGCAACATGGTGCTGCAGGCAAAGGCCGGCGCCGACTGCGTCGCCATCTTCGACACCGCGGCCGGCGCGCTGGATGCGGCGCACTTCGCGCGCCACGCCGCAGGTCCGCTGGCGCAGGTCGTGGCGCAATTTCGCGCTGAGTGCCCGGACACGCCGCTGATCTACTACTCGCGCGATACCGGCCCGGATCACTGGCGCGCGCTCGAGCCACTGGATATCCAGTGCCTGGGCGTGGACTGGCGGCACGAGCTGGCGGCGACCTTGAGTGCCCAGACGCCGCGCTGGTCACTGCAGGGCAACCTGAATCCGGGTTGGCTGCTGCTGCCGGCCGCCGAGCTGGAGGCCAAGGTCCGGGGCGCCTTCACCATGGTGGCCTCGCTCCCGGCGGCGGTGCGCGCGGCCTGGGTGTGTGGGCTGGGGCACGGAGTGCTGCAGCACACGCCCGAGGACAACATCCGGCTGGTGCTGAAGATCGAGCGGGAGATGTTCGCATGAACACCGAGCAGCTGCGGGCACGGCTGGCCAAGTACGACGTGCCGGGCCCGCGATATACGAGCTATCCGACGGTGCCGTACTGGGAGGACACGCCCAGCGAAGCCCAGTGGCTCGAGCGCCTGGGCGCAGCGCTGGGCGGCGGCCGGGTGGCCGGCCACGGCGCCGCCATGTACGTGCACGTGCCCTTCTGCCGCGCCCTGTGCACCTTCTGCGGCTGCAATACAAGGGTGACGCGCACTCACGCGATCGTCGGCCCCTATGTGCAGGCGGTGCTGGCCGAGTACGCCCTGTATCGCGAGCGTCTCGGCGTGGCGCAGCCGGAGATCGGCGAAGTGCATCTGGGCGGCGGCACGCCGACTTTTCTTGATGAAGCCGAGCTGGCGGAGCTGATCGGTGGCCTGCTTAAGGCCTCGCGGCTGCGCCCCGACGCGGTGCTGTCCGTCGAGGTCGATCCGCGGGTCACGGCCCCAGGGCAGCTGAGTCTGCTGGCGGCGCACGGCTTTGGGCGCATCAGTCTCGGGGTGCAGGATTTCGATCCGAAGGTGCAGAACATCGTCAATCGCGTGCAGAGCGTCGCACAGGTGCAGGCGGTCACCGAGCAGGCGCGCGCGGCGGGCTTCAGCAGCGTGAATTTTGACCTCATCTATGGACTGCCGCTCCAGACCCTGGGCAGCATCGACGGGACGATGGACGCAGTCTGCGGCCTGCGCCCCGATCGGATCGCGCTCTACGGCTATGCCCACGTCCCCTGGATCCGGCCTGGGCAACGACGCTTCACGGATTCCGACGTGCCGGAAGGGGCGGCCAAGCGGGCGCTCTATGAACGCGGGCGCGAGCGCCTCGAGCAGGCGGGCTACCGCGAAATCGGCCTCGATCACTTTGCGCTGCCGTCCGACAGTCTATGGCAGGCCGCCCAGGCCGGGAGCCTGCATCGCAACTTCATGGGCTACACCGATCGCCTGGCCCTGCCGCTGCTGGGCCTGGGCGTCTCGGCCATCGGTGATTCGGGCGACAGCTACGCGCAGAACGAAAAGGATCTGCAGCAATACCACGAGCGACTCGCACGCGGCGAGCTGCCGATCCACCGCGGCCACCTGCTCGACGCCGAGGACCTGGTGCTGCGCCGGCACGTGCTCAGCCTGATGACGCGCCTGGAGACAGACTGGAGCGGTGCCGGCTACACCCCGTTCCTCGGCGACATCGGGGCGCGACTGGCGGAGTTCGCCGCCGACGGGCTCATCGAGCTCGGCGCACAGTCCTGCCGGGTCACGGCCGCGGGCCGCGGGTTCCTGCGCAACATCTGCATGGCTTTCGACGCGCGTCTGTCGCGCCGCAGCCCGGAGCGCCAGCTGTTCAGCCGAACGGCTTGACGATTGCCAGGATCACGATCGGCACCACCAGCAGCAGCGCGCCTTCGTTGAACCAGCGCAGCGCGCGGCCGCTGGGCACCGCGGCGCCGGCGCGCAGTCGCTGCACCAGCACGCGGCAGGCGAGGTGATAGCCGATCAGGCCGAGCACGAACAACAGTTTCCAGCGCAACCACAGGCCCGAGTAGCCGTAGGCCTGCCACAGCCAGACGCCCAGTGCCAGCGCGAACAGCGCCATCAGCGTCATGAAGCCGTACAGGCGAGAAGCCATGATGACCAGGCGGCGCACGTCCTCGCCTGCGGCTCGCCCTTCGGCATAGTGCACGAAGATGCGCGGCAGGTAGAAGATCCCGGCCAGCCAGGCCATGACCGCCAGTACGTGGAAGCACTTGATCCAGAGCATAGGCCGCTCGAGCTCGCCCGCGTCGGGGAATGAGCGCCCATTATCGCGGCCGGCGCTGCCCGGCGCCACGGTGCCGCGCGGCGGCGCAGCGGCGCGGCAGGCCACGGGCCGGCAGGGCGCTGTTAGACTGACCTGCGCATGGAAGCCCAGCCGGTCGTTGATGCACCACCTGCCAGACCGGCGTGGTGGCTGCGCGCGCTCGGCCGGCTGCCGCTGCCGCTCATGTACGCGCTGGGCGGATTCGTGGCGTGGCTGTTGCGCGCGGTGTTCCGCTATCGCGTGCGCGTGGTGCGCGACAATCTGCGCGGTGCCCTGCCGGAGCTCGGAGAGGGCGAGCGGCAGCAGATCCTGCGCCGCCACTATCGCGCCCTCGCTGAAGTGCTGTTCGAGCTGCCGCGCGTGGCGGTGATGTCGGCGGCCGAAGTGCGCGGGCGGGTGCTCATGCCCGACATGCCCGCGGTGCATGCCGAGCTGGCGCGTGGTCGGGCGGTGCTGGTGGTCACCGCGCATCAATGCAACTGGGAGTGGCTCCTGCAGGCCCTTGCGCTCGACCTGGGCGTGCCTTTCCTCGCCGCCTACAAGCCGCCGCACAGTGCGGGTGCCGATCGCCTGATGCAGGCGCTGCGCGGCCGCTTCGGCGTGCGCATGGTGCCTGGCAAGCGCCTGGTGCGTGAAGTCTTGCGTCAGCGCGGCAAGCCGCACGCCATCGGCATGGTCGCGGATCAGATGCCCACGAGCAGCGCGGGGCGCGTCTGGCTGAAGTTCCTCGGCCGCGACACGGCATTTTTTCCGGGTCCGGCGGAGGTGGCGCGCCTGGGCGCCTACAGCGCCTACTTCCTGGCGCTGCGCCGAGTGCGGCGCGGTCACTACGAAGTGCGCTTCGAGCCGCTGGCGGCGGCCGGGGAAAACCTGGACGTGCCGGCCTTCACGGCGCGTTACGCCGCGCGCCTTGAAGCGGAGATCCGGGCGCGTCCGGCCGACTGGGCATGGACGCACCGGCGCTGGAAACTGCAGCCGCCCGCGGCCCCCGCGCCGGCCGGTTCCTCCGCCAGCGGACCCTAGAACCTGACCACCGCGGTCCCGAGTCCCGCAAAATAGGCACTGACCGACTGCTCGGCCTGCACGTAGCGCAGGCCGGCGCAGCTTCCCGTGGTCACGATCTCACCGGCGCGCAGCAAACGCCCCTGCTCGAGGAGGTGATTGGCGAGCCAGACCACGGGCAGGAGCGGGTCACCGAGCGGATGGCCACCGCGCCCCTGCAACACCGGCTTGTCATCGACCCTGATCTCGAAGGGCAGCTCGGCCAGTGCCAGCGCCCGCCACGCCGGCAGCGAGGGCCCGACGATCAGCAGTTCGTTCATGAAGCTGTCGGCGATGCGCTCGAGTTGCGTCACGGCCTCGAAGTCGGCGAATCGGCTCACCATCACCTCGATGACCGCATGGGCGCTGACGATGGCGGCGCTGACCGCCTCGCGTTCGTAGCGCGCGCCGTCCGGGAGGGGCGGAAGATCCGTGCCCAGGCGGAAAGCGATCTCGGGCTCGATGCCAAATCGCGTGTTGTTGCGCGTCGGCAGGCGGCTGGGCCGCAGGTAGGCGGGCGCGTCCAGCACCGAGTTGGCCGCCAGTGGTGCGCACAGGCCCGTGGTGGCATCAAACAGCGTGGCCTTCCAGCCCGCGATGCTGGTGCCGAGCTCGCGCAGCACTTCGTGCTGGATGGCGTAGGCGTCGGCCAGCGTCTGGGGCGCCAGCGCGGGCGGAAAAGCCTCGAGCCGCGGCGTGGCACCCCGGCGGACTGACACCAGCAGCTGGGCGGCGGCGGCGATCATTGGGTTGGACCGCGCGCGGACAGGCGTGCCTCGAGGAAATGCGCCAGCTCGGCCACACTGGGGTGATCGAACAGATCCGTGAGTTCGAGCCGCCCTGGCCAGCGCTGCTCGATGCGCTCGTGTATGCCCATCAGCGTCAGCGAGCTCACGCCGATGTCAAACAGGCTGTCATGCGGGCCGAGGCGGCGGCCCTCGAGCGCGCTGTCGCAGATCTGCTGCAGTTGCGCTTCGATCGCGCTGCCGCCATCGAGCCGCAGGCCCTGCTGTCCGGCCAGCGCGCGCAGCGCCGCGAGGTCCGCGTCGTTGAGGCCGCCCAGATACTCCTCCTCGAGCAGATGGCGCTGCACCTTGCCGCTGGTGGTCTTGGGAATGCGGCGCACCGGCACCACGGCAGTCACCTCGAGCCCGGCGTGTACCGCGATGCGGCGTGCCACCTGCTGTGCGATCGGCAGGAAATCGGCCAGCTCTCCGCGGTGCAGGACGAAGATCACCAGCTGATCGGTATCCGCGCCCGGCGCCCGCACGCCACTGACCACCACCTTGCCCAGATCGATCCCCGGCAGGTCAAGGGTGAGCGCCTCCAGGTCATGCGGATAGTAGTTCTGGCCGTTGACGAACACGATCTCCTTGTGGCGTCCCGTGATGTACAGCTCGCCCGCGTGTATCGCGCCCAGATCGCCCGTGCGCAACCAGCCGTCGGCGGTATGCATCGCCGCGTTCGCCTCGGGCGCGTCCAGGTAGCCGGCCGTGACGTTGGCGCCGCGGATCTGGATATGGCCCACATGTTCGTCAGCCAGCGGCTGATCATCGTCGGCGGCGATCCGCAGCTCGCACTCCGGCACCGCGCCGCCCACGGCGACCAGAGCCAGGGCGTCGCGTCCGCCGGGCGGCACGCTGAGCAGGCGCTGGCCGCTGCCGAGGCGATGGCGATCGAAGTGCGCGGCGTGATAGGGCTGGCCCAGGGGCGGGAAACTCACCGCGACGCTCGCTTCCGCCAGTCCGTACACCGGAAACATCGCGTTGCGGGCGAGGCGCGCCGCGGCCATGCGATCCATGAATTCATCGCACAGTGGGAGGCTGATCGGCTCGGCGCCGTTGAAGATCACGCGCACGGTGCTGAGATCCAGGTCGCCCACCGGCCGATCGCCCAGCACCTTGAGGTAATGGCGGTAGCCGAAATTGGGCGAGCACAGCAGCGTGGCGCCGATCCGTGCCGCCAGCTGCAGCCACAACACGGGCCGGCGCACGAACAGTTCGGTCGCCATCTGGTGCACCGTGGCGCAGTTGGCGATCTGGTAGATGTGAAAGCCGATCAACCCCATGTCGTGCGTGAGCGGCATCCACGACAGGCTGGTGTCCTGGTCGTTGAAGCCGGCTCCGGTGGTCGCGCCGCGCAGGTTGGCGAGCAGGTTGGCGTGGGTGAGCACCACGCCCTTGGGGTCGCTGGTCGAGCCGGAGGAATACTGGATGAAGGCCACCTCGCCGGGCTGCGCCGCATGGATCCGGCCCGCCCGCCCGATGTCGAGCAGGTCATCGGTGACGAAGGCGCGCCGCGCGAGCTTCTCGTAGGCGGATTGCAGGCCCTGCTGCTCGGCGAAATTGCGCAGCCGTTCGCGCAGGCGGTTGTCCGTGTACAGGAAAGGGTCGCCCAGCTGCCCGGCGATGCGCAACAGCTTGTGGCGATGCTCGTCGCTGATACCCGGCGCCACCGGCACTGGCACGATCCCGCCGAGTATGGCGGCCCAGAATGCATCGATGAAGGCCTCGTTGCTCGCCAAGAACAGTAGCAGCCGATCGCCCGGGCGGGCGCCGAGCCGTTGCAGGTGATGCAGAATTCCCAGTGCGCGCTCGTAGAGCTCGCCATAGCTTACGCGGCGCTGTTCCTGTTCGCCGTCGTGGTAGGTGATGGCGCGTCGGGCATTGCGATGGGTCTGCAGCAGCTCGCTCAACGAATTGGCATTCATGAGTGATCGGAACGGTTGACGCTGCCAGGCAAACCAAGGATTGTTAGGCGGGTGAACCGTGTCATTCTAGCCTACTCACAGCTGCGCGGGGATTTGCCGGCCGTGCAACGCGAGCGGCTGCGCGCGCAACTGCCGTATGCGCGCAGGCTCCGCATCCCTCTGGATGCGCGGTGCCAGTCGCAGACCTACCTGGGGCTGGCGCTCGCCTGCCGCCTGCTCAGTGACGTGTCGGGACGGCAGGTCGGGCCTTCGCTGTTGCGCTTTGCGCGCACGGGCAAACCCTATGCGCCAGGCGGCCCGGAATTCAGCATCACGCACACAGGTGAATGGGTGCTGTGTGCGCTGGCGGCCCAGGGCGAAGTCGGGATCGACGCGGAGGAGAAGGGCGCGGCGCAGCTGAGCGAGGGCAGGCTCGCGATCTGGACGGCGAAGGAGGCGACCATCAAGGCCGCCGGCGCGACGCTGGCGGAGCTGGAGCAGGTGCAACTGCGGGGGCGAGGCGTCCGCTTCCGCGGGCGCAGCTGGCACTGCAGGACGCCGCACCTCGCTGCGCCGCTGCTCGTGCGTGTGGTCACCGGGCGGCGCATCACGCAGCTGCTGTTGCGCCCGGTGCCCTGCGAGTCGGCGCTGGCGGCATGACGCGGCCACCCGAGCCCGGCGATGGTGGCCTGCGCGGCGGGCTCTACGGGCAGATCGCCATCTCCGGCCAGCGCCTGGGCGCGGTGCGCCGCCTGGTTTACGGCCTGGCCGCCCCGCTGCTGGCGGGCCTCATGCGCCTGTGGTGGCGCAGCTGCCGTGTCGTGACCGTGGTCGGCGCCGAGCATCTGGAGGCCGTGCTCGCGCGCCATCGATCTTTCCTGCCGGTGTACTGGCATCAGCACCACCTGTTCTGCGGCCAGTACCTGCTGGCGCAGCAGGCAACCCGCGCCCTGCGCACGGGTTTTCTGATCAGTCCGTCGCGCGACGGTGAACTCGGCGCCGCGATCATGCGCCGGCTTGGCGGACATGTGATCCGTGGTTCCTCGACCCGCACCGGGGCGCTGGCAATGAAGGAGTATTTTCAGGCGCTGATGCGCGAACAGGTCTCGCCGGTGCTGAATCCGGACGGGCCCCGCGGTCCGCGCTTCGTGTGCAAGCCGGGCGCCGTGCTGCTGGCGCAGATGTCCGGACGGCCGCTGCTGCCGCTGGCCTACGCCGCCTCACGCGCCTGGCTGGTGCATTGGGACAAGTTTGTCCTGCCCTGGCCGTTCGCGCGTGTCGCCATCGCCATCGGGCCGCCCTGCGAGGTGCCACGCGGCACTGACGCGGCGGGCGTGGAGCGCATCCAGCGCGAGCTGGAGCAGCGCCTGCACGCGACTTTCCGGGCCGCCCGGCAGGCGCTGCAGGCCACCTGATTCAGGGTTTTTGTCTGGGATGGCACGCACTTAGCTTGCCTTCTTCGGGCAGTGTGGGAGAATCCGGCGCAAGTCCTAAAGGCGCCCTGATGGCAAGACCACCCCCAACCGGAACTCGCGACCACTCGGCTTCCGACGTGCTCGCGCCGCAGTTCTGGACGGGACGCACGGAGCGCCCGGCACCGGGCCTGGACGTGGCCTGCACCAAGATCGCGGTCGACTTTCAGAACCTGCAGCGCTCGAACGCCGACGAGTGCATCAAGCAGAGCCTGGCGATCCTGCGCGAGGCCACCTCGGCGGATGGCGCGTTCAGCGCCTTCCTGGGAGCCAGCGGCTCGCACATCGAATCGGTCATGGTGGCGGGCGGCCAGTTTGCGCCGCTCCATCCCGAGGGGCTGCGCGGCATGACGCTCGAGCGCCTGCCATACCTGGCGGCGCGGACCGAGCACCTGCGGTTGAGCGAATTCCGCGACACCGCACAGCCGCGCCGCGACCAGCTCGCGGACGCGAACCTGCTGGCCGAACTCTCGATAGGTGCCGCACTGCTGGTGGCCTTCCGGATCCGCGGCAAGCCGGCCGGATTCCTGGGGCTGCTGTTCGGCCTGCCGCGCGCCACTTTCGACGTGAATCTGCAGCTGCTGCTGAAACTGCTCGGCAGCAGCCTGGCGCTCGGGCTGGAGCGGGTGCGACTGTCGCTGACGCTCGATCAGCTGGAAGCCCGCAGCCAGCTGGGCGAGCTGGCGGCCAACGACGGGCTCTGGGACTTCGACGTCGAGGCCCAGGAGACCTATTTTTCCCCGCGCTGGCGCGCGATGCTCGGCTACGACACGGTCGAGCTGCATCGCAATTTCGACTGGCGCACGCTGGTGCACGTCGAGGATGCCCAGCGGGTGCAGAACGCGATCCGCGATCACGTCGCGGGCAAGACGCCGATGTTCGAGAGCGTGCATCGCATGCACCACCGGAACGGTGAATGGCGCTGGGTGCAGAGCCGCGCCAAGGCCACCGTCGACCCGCACGGCCGCCTGCTGCGCCTGGTCGGCGTCGAGCTCGACATCACCGAGCGCCGGCTGTACGAGGAGGCCCTGTTCCGGGAGAAGGAGAGCGCGCAGATCACGCTGCAGTCGATCGGCGATGGCGTGGTCACCACCAACGCCGCCTCGGTGATCGATTACATCAATCCGGTGGCGGAGGAACTCACCGGCTGGCGGCTCGAGGACGCGATGGGCAAGCCGGTCGAGGAAATCTTCCGCGCCTTCCACGAGGAGACCTGCGAGCCGCTGGAAAATCCGCTCACCGTGGCAATCCGCCGCGCCCGCGCGATCAAGTCGGTGCGCCCCATGCTTTTGATCCGGCGCGACGGCAATGAGCTGTACGTGGAGAGCACGGCGGCACCGATCCGCGACGGCGCCGGGCGCACCGCTGGCGGCGTGCTCGTATTCCACGACGTCAGCGAATCGCGCGAGCTGAACCGGCGCCTGAGCTACCACGCCAGCCACGACCTGCTCACCGGACTGGTCAACCGCCGCGAGTTCGAGAACCGGCTGGAGCGCGCGCTCAAGAGCGCCAAGGCGCGCGAGTCCTCCTACGCGCTGTGCTATCTGGATCTCGACCAGTTCAAGATCGTCAACGACAGCTGCGGCCACAGTGCCGGCGACGCGCTGCTCGGCCAGGTCGGCGCGCTGCTGAAGTCCAAGGTGCGCTGGCGCGACACGCTCTCACGCCTGGGGGGCGATGAATTCGGCATCCTGCTGGAGAGCTGTTCGCTCGATGAGGCGATGCGCATGGCGGAAACGCTCCGCGAGACGGTGCGGAATTTCCGCTTCAGCTGGGAGGAACGCGTGTTCCGCCTGGGTGCCAGCATCGGCGTGGTGCCGATCACCGCCGACAACGAAGACGTGGCCTCGATCATCTCCGCGGCCGACAGCGCCTGCCAGGCGGCGAAAGAACAGGGCCGCAACCGCGTGCACAGCTTCGCCGAGAACGACATCGAACTGATGCGCCGGCGCCGCGAGATGCAGTGGGCGGCACGCATCAATGCGGCGCTGGAGGAAGGACGCTTCGAGCTGTTCCGCATGACAATCCAGCCGCTGCAGAAGGTCGAGACCGGCGCGCATTACGAGCTGCTGCTGCGCATGCGCGATGAGGCCGGGCGCATCGTCTCGCCTGACAACTTCATTGTCGCGGCCGAGCGCTACGGCATCACGCCGAATATCGATCGCTGGGTGATCGAGAATGCGTTCCGCTGGCTGGTATCGGACGCCGACGAGCGCAAGCACCTGGCGATGTGCTCGATCAATCTTTCCGGGCAGAGCCTGGGCGACGATAAATTCCTGCCCTTCGTCATCGACCAGTTCCAGCAAAGCGGGATCGATGCCAGCAAGATCTGCTTCGAGATCACCGAGACCGCCGCGGTCGCCAGTTTTTCGCAGGCCAACCGCTTCATCCAGGCGCTCAAGGAACTCGGCTGCAAGTTCGCACTCGATGATTTCGGCACCGGGCTGTCTTCCTTCGGTTACCTCAAGCACTTCCCCGTCGACTTCCTCAAGATCGACGGCAGTTTCGTGCGCGAGATCCTCCACGACCCCATCGACCGCGAGATGGTGCGCTCGATCAACGAGATTGGCCATCTGACCGGCAAGCAGACCATCGCCGAGTTCGCCGAGAATGCCGAGATCATCCAGATGCTCACCAGCATCGGCGTCGACTACGCCCAGGGCTACGGCATTGCGCAGCCGCAGCGGGTGCTTAAGGCGGTCAACGCCTGAGCGGCGCTCAGCGCTGCAGCAGGAACACGCATTCGCGCCGGCTCTTCAGCCCGCGCTTCTGCAGGTGCGGCTCGCTCAGCACATTGTCGCGGGCGGCGAGCAGGCGGACGGCAAAAGCGGATGCGAACAGCTCGCGCACCTCGGCCTCAGGGACCGAAAAGGGCGGTCCGCTCATCAGCTCCTGCGGATAGTCCATCGTCAGCAGCAGCGTCGCGCAGCGCTGCGGCAGGATGCTCGTGAGATGGCGCGCGTACTGCGCCCGTACCGGCGGCGGCAAGGCGATCAGCGCCGCACGGTCGTAGACGCCTGCGACGCCGGCGAGGGCTGCCGCGTCCAGGTCGAAAATATCACCGACGAGAATCCGATAGCCCTCCGCTTCCCAGCACTCCAGCGCGCCAGCCGGATAGCGCCGCGGCACGAGCTGCTGTTCCGCGTAGAACTCCTGCGCGGCGAGCGCGGAGAGTTCGACGCCCAGGATGCCGTGGCCCCGGGCATGAAGCCAGCACATGTCGGTGCTCTTGCCACACAAGGGGACCAGCACCCGCGATGCGGGCGCGAGGTGCAGGTTCGGCCAGTACGCCTGCAGGTCGGGATTGAGCTGCGCCTGGTGGAAGCCAATCTCGTGTCGTTGCCAGCGATCCAGCCAGAACCCGGGTTCCATGCTCAGTCAGGCAACTCGTAGGGCAGCGCCAGCGGCACGCACTCGAGCCGCCCGGCGGCGCCGGTGGGAGCGGCCGTGGATTCGCTGGCGCCGGCATCGGTCGCAGCGCCGCCCTGGGCCAGGAGCGCGGCCACGGCCAGGAACTCTGTGTGACCGTTGGCGTGGCTCACCGCATCGACGATCTGTGCCGTGCGGCCGTCGTTCAGGATGAAGGTTTGGCCGGGGGCGAGGTCGGTGGCCGAAGCGGTCTCGAAGCGCTGCATGCGGCGCTTGATGCGGCCGCGGTAGTGCGCGCGGGCAATGATCTCCTGGCCGGTGTAGCAGCCCTTGGTGAAGGAGATTCCGCCGACACAGTCGAGATTGAGCATCTGCGCCACGAAAGCGCCGCTGGTCGCGGCGTACACCTGGGGCCGGCCGGCAGAGATGGCGTGCGCGCGGGCCCCGGGCTGCAGGGCTTGGGCCGCGGCGGGAAGCTGCGTGGTGAGGGCGGCAAGTGCGGCGGCGCTCGATTCATTGCTGATCGTCAGCTTGGCGCGCAGCACGTAGCGGCGCAGCGTCGCCATGGTGGGCTCGGCGAGCTCCGCGGGCAGCAGCGCCACGATGTGACCGGGCTCCAGGGCGGCCAGCTGCAGCACTGCCAGCACGCGACCCTGCGGGTTGTGCAGACCGGCAAGCATGAGGCGCTCGGCACCCAGCGCGCTCATGTCGTTGGACAGCTGGCCCTGGAGAAATTTCACGGCATCAGGGCCGCGAAAATGCAGCAAGCCCGCCGCCGGCGCCAGGCCGGGAGTCGTTCCATCAGCCGCTGATTGCATTGCCATTGCCGTCGCTGATTCCGCGGCCCCGGGGCCGGCCTTGGTGGTCGTGAATGCGGGATTCTGGCACACTCGCGCGCCATGCCGGTCACCGCAGAACTGAAGCCCGCCCCGCCCGGACCGGCGAGTACCGGAACCGCCGCGGCACCCCTGCCGGCTCCAACAAAGCGGGGGCCGCAGGTCCTCGGTGCGGGCCAGAGCGCGAGTCGTGAAACGGGGGGACCTGCGGGGCCGGAACCCACCCGGTACGGCGATTGGGAACACGCGGGCCGCTGCATTGACTTCTGAAGCACGCGAGACTCCGCCCGGACGCGCGCGGCCACTCTCGCCGCACCTGTCGGTCTACCGTTTGGCCTACACGATGGTGCTGTCGATCCTGCACCGTATGACCGGGTTGTTCCTCGCGCTGGGCCTGTGTGCGCTGGTGTACTGGCTGTTGAGCGCGGCCGCGGGCGAGAGCGCCTATGGGCAGGCCGCGTGGCTCCTGCGCGGCGGGCTGTTCCGCGCGCTGCTGTACGCCTGGCTCGCCAGCTTCTGCTATCACTTTCTCAATGGCTTGCGCCACCTGGCCTGGGATGCGGGCTTTGGGCTGGAGCGCGCCCACGCGCGCCGCAGTGGCCGGCTCGTGGTCGTGCTCGCCCTCGTCGCCTTTCTCATCGCCGCCTGGGTGCTGTTCTTCCCGCGCGCAGGTGCGCCTTGAGCCTGCGCTCTCCATTGGCGGTGGTGCTGGGCCGCGGGGCGGCGGGCGAGGGTGCGGCCCACTGGTGGGCGCAGCGCGCCTCGGCGCTGGCGCTGGTGCCGCTGACCCTCTGGTTCGTGGTGGCGCTGGCGCGCCTGCCGCTGGATGATTATGTGGCCGTGACCTTGTGGATGAGCAACGGCGCCAATCCGCTCTGGCTGGCGCTGCTCGTGGTGGTCCTGTGCTTCCATTCGCGCCTGGGTGTCCAGGTGGTCATCGAGGACTACGTGCACGGGGCGGGACTCAAGATCATGGCGCTGCTGCTCAACAGCGCCGCGCATCTGCTGCTGGCCACAGCCGGCCTCTATGCCCTGCTGCGCGTCGCCTTGCGTGGGCTCTCATGAGCGTTCGCGCCTTCGTCGATCACAGCCACGACGTGCTCGTGGTGGGCGCAGGGGGCGCCGGATTGCGGGCGACCCTGGGCCTGGCGGCCGCCGGCCTGTCCACCGCCTGCATCACCAAGGTGTTTCCGACGCGCTCCCACACGGTGGCGGCGCAGGGAGGCATCTCGGCGGCGCTCGGAAACATGGGCGAGGACGACTGGCGCTGGCACATGTACGACACCGTGAAGGGATCGGACTGGCTCGGCGACCAGGATGCGATCGAGTTCATGTGCAAGCAGGCGGCGGAAGCGGTCATCGAACTGGAGCATTACGGGGTGCCTTTCTCGCGCACCGAGACCGGCCACATTTACCAGCGGCCCTTTGGCGGGATGACCACCCACTACGGCGAGGGCATCGCGCAGCGCACCTGCGCCGCGGCCGATCGCACCGGTCACGCGATGCTGCACGCGCTTTACCAGCAGTCGATCCGTCATGAAGCGCAGTTCTTCATCGAGTATTTCGCGGTCGACCTGCTCATGGAGGACGGCGCCTGCCACGGCGTGGTCGCGATCGATCTCGCCGACGGCAGCGTCCACCGGTTCCGCGCGCAGCAGACGATCCTCGCCACCGGCGGCTATGGGCGCGCCTGGTTTTCCTGCACCTCGGCGCACACCTGCACCGGCGATGGCGGCGGCATGGTGTTGCGCGCCGGCCTGCCGCTCGAGGACATGGAATTCGTCCAGTTTCATCCGACCGGCATTTATGGCGCGGGCTGCCTGATCACGGAAGGATCGCGCGGTGAGGGCGGGTACCTCACGAATTCGCTCGGCGAGCGCTTCATGGAGCGCTACGCACCGAATGCCAAGGACCTGGCCTCGCGCGACGTGGTGAGCCGCGCGATGACGATCGAGATCCGCGAGGGGCGCGGTGTCGGGGAACTCAAGGATCACCTTCACCTGCACCTGGAGCACCTCGGGCCGGCCGTCATCAAGGAACGGCTCCCCGGGATCCAGGAGACCGTGCGCATCTTCAGCAGTGTCGATGTCACGCGCGAGCCCATTCCGGTGCTGCCGACCGTTCACTACAACATGGGCGGCGTGCCCTGCAACGTGCACGGTGAGGTGATCACGCGCGAGCGGGGCTCCGAGGCGGTGGTGCCCGGCCTGATGGCGGTGGGTGAGGCCGCCTGCGTCTCGGTGCACGGCGCCAACCGGCTCGGTTCCAATTCGCTGCTCGACCTGGTGATTTTCGGCCGCGAGGCGGCGCGGCACTGCGCCAGTACGCTCACGCCCGGCGCGCCGCAGAGGCCCCTGGCGCGCGGCGCAGGGGAAGGCGCGGTGGCGCGCGTGGAGCGGCTCCGCGGCGCGCGGGGTGCACGACCGACGGCGCAGATCCGCCTCGAGATGCAGCAGACGATGCAGGCCCACGCGGCCGTGTTTCGTACCGGGGAGAGCCTGCAGGCGGGGTGCCGCAAGCTGGCAGCCTGCTTTGATTCCTTTGCGGACGTGGCCCTGAGCGATCGCGGCATGGTCTGGAACACCGACCTGATCGAGACGCTCGAGCTCGAGAATCTGCTGCTGCAGGCCAGCGCCACGATTCATTCCGCCGCCAACCGGCAGGAGAGCCGCGGGGCCCAGGCGCGCGAGGATTTCCCGGAGCGCGATGACCTCAACTGGCTCAAGCATTCGCTGTGCTGGGTCGAGGGGCCCGGAAAAGTACGCCTGGACTACCGCCCCGTGCAGTTGCACACACTCACCGACGAAGTCGAGTCGGTGGCGCCCGGCGTGCGCACCTACTGAGGGGAGCAGATGGCTGATTTCAGGTTGCCCGCCAATTCGCGCATAGACGCCGCCGCCGGGAAGACGTTTCCGGCGCCGGCCGGAGCGAGCCGCGTGCGTACTTTCAGGGTCTACCGTTTCGACCCCGCCACGGGTGATCGGCCGCGCGTCGACAGCTACCAGATCGACATGGCGCGCTGCGGTCCGATGGTGCTGGACGTCCTGCTGAAGATCAAGAACGAGCTCGACGCGACGCTTTCGCTCCGGCGCTCCTGCCGCGAGGGGATCTGCGGTTCCTGTGCGATGAACATCAATGGCCTCAACACACTGGCCTGCACGCAATCCTGTGCCGACCTGGGAAGCGGGGACGTGCGCATCTATCCGCTTCCCCACATGCCGGTGGTCAAGGATCTGGTCACCGACCTCTCCACTTTCTATGCGCAGTACGCGGCGGTGAAGCCCTGGCTGCAGGCGCGTACGCCGGTCTCGCCGGACCGGGAAAGGCTCCAGTCGAAGGAGGACCAGGAGAAGATCGATCGCCCCTCGGCGTGCATCCTGTGTGCCTGCTGCTCCACTGCCTGCCCGAGCTACTGGTGGAATGGAGATCGGTATCTGGGTCCCGCCGCGCTGCTGGCCGCCTATCGCTGGATCGTCGATTCGCGCGACGAGGCTCTGGGCGAGCGGCTCGATGCGCTCAACGACCCTTTCCGCCTGTACCGGTGCCACACGATCATGAACTGCGCCGAGGCCTGCCCCAAGGACCTCAACCCGGCGCGGGCCATCGCCGAAATCAAGCGCCTGATGCTCGAGCGGCAGCATTGATGGACGGGCCGCAGGGGCGCCTGGCCTGGCGATGCCGGCGCGGTATGAAGGAGCTGGACCTGATCCTGGAGGCCTGGCTGACGCAGGGCTATCAGCGGGCGTCGCAAGAGGAGCGGCGGCTCTTCGCCCAGTTTCTCGAGTTGCCCGATCCGCTGCTGGCGCGCTACCTGTTGGGCAACGAGATCCCGCCGGACCCGGCGATCGCTGCGCTGGTCGCGCAACTGGCGAGTGCCCGTCATTGAGTGGCCGGGCGGGGCTTATGTTCAAACCGGACCGCCGTGGAGTCCCGGTACCCGGTTTGAGGGTGCGGTGAGTGACCATGCCGGTCCTCGCCGGTTCATTCTTGTGGCCCTGACCACGGAACCGAAAGTCGGGGCGAGACTCAAAGCCTGAATGATGTTCCAGGATCCGGCGTGGCACGGCGTACAGCCATGAAACTCGAATTCGGCGCTGCTGTTAGACTGACCGGGGCTGGGCAGAGTGGTGGAGAATTTGGTGCAGGGATGGCCCGGACGATGGCGAACTTTCAATTGCCCCCGGGGTCTGAACGCTCGCATGCGGCTTCGGGCACTGCGCCGGGCTCGACCTCCATGGACATGAGCGCGGATACCGGCGATCTGAGCCTGGTGAGGCGCGTGCAGGCGGGCGAGCGAGGCGCCTATGACCTGCTGGTGCTCAAGTACCAGCACAAAGTCGTCAAGCTCGTCATGCGTTATCTGCGTAACCCCGCGGACGCCGAAGATGTCGCCCAGGAAGCCTTCATTAAAGCCTACCGGGCTTTGCCCCAGTTTCGGGGCGACAGCGCCTTTTACACCTGGTTGTATCGCATCGCGATCAACACGGCGAAGAATGCGCTGGTCTCGCGCGAGCGCAATCCCGTCGGCTACGAGCTCGACGCGCACAGCAGCGATGAAGGCTCGGACATGAGCTACCGGCTCAAGGATCCGGACACGCCCGAAGGCCTGGCCCTGAGCGATGAGATCCGCAACATCGTCCAGGCCGCCATCGGCCGGCTGCCCGAGGACCTGCGCACCGCGATCGTATTGCGCGAGCTCGAGGGCCTGAGCTACGAGGAGATCGCGGTGGCGATGAAGTGCCCGGTCGGCACCGTGCGATCGCGGATCTTTCGCGCCCGCGAAGCGATCGACGGGCGCCTGCGCGAGGTTTTTGACGGCGGCCTTGGCCGCACCCAGGAGTTGTTGTGAACCAGAACGAACTTGCCAGCCAGCTGTCGGCGATGTTTGACGGTGAATTGCCCGCCGCTGAATGCGAGCTGCTGTCGCGCCGGCTGGCCCGCGATGAACAGCTGCGCGCCGTCTGGTCGCGCTATTCAGTCATTGGTGCGGCGTTGCGTGCCGAACCGGTGGCGCAGGTCAGGCCCGATTTTGCCCGCCGCGTGAGCGCGGCGCTGGCCGGCGGTGCCGGTAGCACCCGGTTGCGGCGTGGCCGCCTGTTGCGCGGTGCGGCGCTGGGCGGTGCGGTTGCGGCAGGCGTGGCTGGTGTGGCGATCATGCTGCTGCGCAATGGCCTGCCCCGGCAGGACGAGGCGCTGACGGCCTACGTACCCACGGTACAGCGGCTGGCGCTGCCTGTTGCCGCGGGCACGAGGCCTGCGGCCGTCCGGGCCGGCGACGGGCAGGCGAGCTACGTGGTGCCTCCAGCCACTGGCGGCAACAACCTGGCGGTGCCGGCGGTGCTCGCGGAATACGTCGTCGCGCACAGCGAAGTATCCTCGCCGCTGGCGCGACGCAGCCTGATTGCGGCGTTGATCGCCAGCGATTCGGTCCAGCCGGCGCCCTCGGTCCCTTTTAACGTCACCGCGCCGGACGCGGCGCCCGTCAATGGCGCGGCCCAGGCCGATGGCCGACGCTAGGATCAGCGCCCGAGCCACCGCCAGAACCCTGGGCTGGGTCAGCCTGGCCGCCAGCTGTGCCGTGCTGGCGGACGATCCGCGTGCCTGGCTCGAGCGCATGGAACGCGCGCTCGCGACCCGCAATTACCAGGGCACCTTCGTCCATGAGCAGGACGGACAAACCGAAACCCTCACGATCGTGCATCGGGTCAACGGCAATGAGATCGCCGAGAGAATCGCCTCGCTCGATGGCTCGGGCCGCGAAGTCATCCGCCACAACGGCGAGCTGACGGCGTACTTCCCTGACCAGCGCGTGGTGCTGGTGGAGAGCGGTCCCAAGGAAGGCCTACTGCTCACCGAACTCCTGCGCCTCGACACCGCGGCCTCGGACATGTACCGCCTGAGCGAGGAGGCCCCGACCCGGGTCAGTGGTCGATCCTCGCATGTGGTGGCGGTCGATCCGCTGGACGACCTGCGCTACGGGTATCGGGTCTGGATCGACGATGCCAGCGCGATGCCCCTCAAGACGCAACTGCGCGCCTCGGACGGCCGCATCGTCGAGCAGCTCGTGTTTACTGAGCTGAGCCTGCGCGCCCGGATCCCTGATGCCGCATTGTTGCCGGCCGTGGTGGCGCGCGACTACCGCTGGCTGCGTCATGCGGCGCCCACCTCGGTGACGGACTCGCAGATGCCCGCGGGCAACTGGGGGGCCGCCGGCCTGCCCCCCGGGTTCCACCTGACGGCCAATTCAACCCAGATCCTGGCCGGTGCCGGCAAGGCCGTGACCCATCTCGTGTTCAGCGACGGCCTGGCCTCCGTATCGGTGTTCGTCGAGCCGGAGCCGCGCCGGGGGTCATTGCCGCCGGGCCTCGCCGCGCCGACCACGATGACCAGCGTCGGTTCCTCGAGTGCGCTGCAGACCGAGGTGAACGGTCATAAGGTGACCGCGATCGGTGAAGTGCCGCCGGCAACGGTGCGCGCCATCACCGGCTCGCTCCGCGAAGGCCTGGGACCGCCCGGGCGCCCGGCCGTCGGCACGCGTCATTGACGGCTTCTCCCGCGGCGACGCGGCTGGTGCTGCTCACGCGTACGGACTGCGAGCTGTGCGAGCGCCTGCTGCTCCAGCTTGACGTCCTGCGCCAGCGCGCAGCGATCCCCGCGCTGACCCTGGTGGACGTGGATGCCGATCCGCTGCTCCAGCGCCGCTGGGGGCTGAAGGTTCCGGTGCTGCTCCTCGACGGGGAGCGCGTCTGCGAGCAAGGGCTCGACGTCCCGGAATTGCTGCGGCTTTTGCGGCTATAATCCGCGCGCCCCGGGGCGCCTGACTCCGCATAGTGATGCAACGAATACGCAATTTCTCCATCATCGCCCACGTAGATCATGGTAAATCGACGCTCGCTGACCGCCTGATTCAGCTCTGTGGCGGCCTCGAGGAGCGTGAGATGCAGGCGCAGGTGCTCGACTCGATGGACCTGGAACGTGAACGGGGCATCACCATCAAGGCGCAGAGCGTCACCCTGCACTACGTTTCGCGTGCCGGGGAGCGCTACCAGTTCAACCTGATCGATACGCCGGGCCACGTCGATTTCTCCTATGAGGTTTCGCGCAGTCTCGCCGCCTGCGACGGCGCGCTGCTGGTGGTCGATGCCTCACAGGGTGTCGAGGCGCAAAGCGTCGCGAACTGCCACACCGCCGTCGAGCAGGGGCTGACGGTACTGCCGGTCATCAACAAGATCGACATGGCATCGGCGGATGCGGAGCGGGTCAGGAAGGAGATCGAGGAGATCATCGGCATCGAGGCGCACGACGCCGCGCTGGTCAGCGCCAAGACCGGCGAGGGCGTGGCGGAGCTGCTCGAGGAGATCGTGAAGCGGATTCCGGCGCCGCGCGGCGACCTTAAGGCCCCGCTGCAGGCGCTGATCATCGATTCCTGGTTCGACAATTATGTCGGCGTGGTGTCGCTGGTGCGGGTGGTGAACGGCGTGTTGCGCGCCGGCGAGAAGATCCGGGTCATGTCCACGGGCCGCAGCCATACCGTCGACCGGCTGGGACGCTTTACCCCAAAGTCGGTGGCGATGAGCGAGCTGGGCGCAGGCGAAGTGGGATTCGTCGCCGCCGGCATCAAGGAGATCGACGGCGCGCCGGTTGGCGACACCATCACCGCCGATAACAAGCCGGCCAGCGTGCCTCTTCCGGGTTTCAAGCAGGTGCAGCCACGGGTGTTCGCGGGTGTGTTCCCGATCAACTCGGAGGACTACGAGAGCTTCCGCGACGCGCTGGCCAAGCTCAAGCTGAACGACTCGGCGCTGCACTACGAACCGGAAGTCTCCACCGCACTCGGTTTCGGGTTCCGCTGCGGATTCCTGGGCCTGCTGCACATGGATATCGTGCAGGAGCGGCTCGAGCGCGAATACCACCTCGATCTGATCACCAGCGCACCGACCGTCATCTACGAGGTGGCCTGCAGCGATGGCCGGGTGCTGCACATCGACAGCCCGGGAAAGCTGCCCGCGCCCAATGAGATCGCCGAGATCCGCGAGCCGATCATCACGGCCAACATCCTGGTGCCGCCCGACTATGTCGGCGCGGTGCTCGGCCTGTGCAGCGAGAAGCGCGGCGTACAGAAGAAGATGCAGTTCCTCGGCACCCAGGTCTCCCTCCAGTACCAGCTGCCGCTCGCCGAAGTGGTGCTCGATTTCTTCGACCGCCTGAAATCGGCGAGTCGCGGCTATGCCTCCTTTGACTACGAGTTCAGTCATTTCCAGGACGCACCGCTCGTCAAACTCGACGTGCTGATCAACGGGGACAAGGTCGATGCGCTGGCGCTGATCGTGCACCGGGACAACTCTTACCAGCGTGGCCGCGAGCTGGTCGACAAGATGCAGGAGCTGATCCCACGGCAGATGTTTGAAGTGGCGGTGCAGGCCGCGATCGGCACGCACGTCATCGCGCGTGCCACGGTCAAGGCATTGCGCAAGAATGTGCTCGCCAAGTGCTATGGCGGTGACATCTCGCGCAAGCGCAAACTCCTCGAGAAACAGAAGGCCGGCAAGAAGCGCATGAAGCAGGTCGGCGCGGTGGAAATACCGCAGGAAGCCTTCCTGGCGGTGCTGCAGGTCGGACGCAAATAAGGATTCAAGCATGCTGCTGCAAATAGTCACCCCGCTGGCCTGGCTCGCCGGTCCGATTACGCTGCTGGCCATCGTCGACGACTGGTTCCTGCGGCCCCGCCGCCAGCTGCGGGCGCGCTCCGGTGCGGTGGCGGACCCGGGGTGGGCGCGGGCAATCTACCTGGCGTTGCCGGTGGTCCTCATCGGCGCGATCCTCAGGCTGCTGATTTCAGACCGGCTCGATTTCAGCCTGGTGCTGGTGCTGGTGCTGCTCGCCTCGGCCCTGGTCTGGGTCCTGGACCGCCTGCTGCTGGCACCGGCGCGCGCCCGCGCCGCCCAGCGCGCCGGCATCGCCTCTGCCGATCTGCCCCTGCCCGTCACGGTCGACTACGCGCGCAGCCTCCTGCCGGTTGCGGCGCTGGTGCTGGCCCTGCGCTCGTTTGTCTTCGAGCCGTTCCGCATCCCCTCCGACTCGATGATGCCCACGCTCGAGGAAGGCGACTTCCTGGTGGTGAACAAATTTGCCTTTGGGCTGCGCCTGCCGGTGCTGAACACCAAGATCGTCGGGATCGGGGAGCCGGAGCGCGGCGATGTCGTGGTGTTTCATTTCCCGCCCGACCCGGCGGTCAATTTCATCAAGCGCGTGGTTGGCCTGCCCGGCGATACGGTGCGGGTGCGCGACGACCAGCTCATCATCAACGGACTGCCGGTGCCGCTGGTGGAGGCGGGTCGCTACAATGACGGCTGCTACCTGAACATGCGACTGGGCACCGAGCAGCTGGGCGCTCACCGTCACCAGACCCTGTCCTGCCACACCATTGACGACCTGCGGTTTCCGCCCGTCGCCAGCTGCAACCGGCATATCCAGCAGAGTTACCAGTGCAACGACGCCCTGCGTGGTGTGCTGCCCGACAGAAACGATACCATCAACGACATCGTGGTACCCCCCGGCCACTATCTGATGATCGGCGACAATCGCGACAACAGCCTGGATGGGCGCTCCTGGGGTTTCGTGCCCGAGGACCACCTGGTCGGCCGGGCCTCGCGCATCTGGCTGAACCTGCCGCTCGGCCGGTCCGGGTGGCCGGACTGGCGCCGCTTCGGCAAGCGTATAGAGTAGCCGGGTCGTTAGGGACTGGAGGTCCCAAGGAGTACTGAATATGCCAAAGTTTCAGCGCGGTGTGACTTTCATCGGCTGGCTGGTGCTGCTGACGCCGGTTGCGGTGTTGGTGTACGCCGGAATCCGCCTGACGCCGATCTATCTCAACTATTTTCATGTCGTCCGCTCCCTCGAACAGCTCGCGGCCGATTCAAAGGACGATCCGTCGGTCAATCCGGTGAGCGTGCGCCAGGCGCTCGAGCGGCGCTTCGATGTCGAGTACGTGGACCGGCCGGCGGCCAAGGACATCGATGTGCATCGCGACGGTGACCACTGGGTGGCGGTGGCGGAATACGAGGACCTTGCTCCCCTGATGGGCAACGTGTCGATCCTGGTGCAGTTCAACAAAGTGGTGATTCTGAAGTGAGTGGCGCGCGGCCTGCGGGTACCGCCGCCTGACCCATGTCAGCCGCGCCGATCATCGGTGGAATGCGCGCCGCCGACTGGGTGCGTCGCCAGCTCCACTACGAACCCCGCGATGCTGGGCTGTTTGAACAGGCCCTCACGCATCGCAGCGCCGCGCGCGCCAACAACGAGCGCCTCGAGTTCCTCGGCGACGCGGTGCTCAACCTGATCGTCGCCCAGCACCTCTACGCCCAGTACCCGGAAGCCGACGAAGGAGCCTTGAGCCGCCTGCGGGCCCTGGTGGTCAGTGGCGAGTCCCTGGCGCGCCTGGCAGGCCCTCTGGAGCTGGGTGCCGCGCTTTCCCTGGGCGCTGGCGAACTCAAGACCGGTGGGGAGCGGCGCGAGTCAATCCTGGCCGATGCGCTCGAGGCGGTGTGCGGCGCGGTCTATCTCGAAGCCGGATTCGAGGCGGCCAGGCAGGTGTTTCTGCGGGTGCTGGCGCCGGCCCTCGAGGCGATGGACGCTGCGGGGAGCGTGGCCGCGGACGGCCGCAAGGATGCCAAGACCCGGCTGCAGGAATGGCTGCAGGCGCGCGGCTTGCCGCTGCCGCAATACACCGTGGTGCAGGTCGAGGGGGAATCGCACGCCCAGACCTTTCACGTCGCCTGTGCGGTGACGGGGCTGAATGCCAGCGCGCAGGGCGTGGGCCTGAGCCGCCGTCGGGCGGAACAGGCGGCCGCGCAGCAGCTGCTGGCGCAGCTCGCGCCATGAAGGCCTTCCGCGCCGGCCACGTGGCCCTGGTCGGCCGGCCCAACGTCGGCAAGTCCACGCTCCTGAATACGATGCTGGGCCAGAAGGTCAGCATCGTCACCTCCCGGCCGCAGACCACGCGTCACCGCGTGCTGGGCATCAGCGAGTCGGCCGACGGCCAGATAGCCTTTGTCGACACCCCGGGGATGCACCAGGGACCGAAGCGGGCGCTCAACCGCGCCATGAATCGCGCCGCGACTTCGGCGCTCGGTGCCGCCGACCTGGCGGTATTTCTGGTCGAAGCGCTGAAGTGGACGGATGAGGATGAGCTGGCCCTGCAGCGGGTGCTGCAGATGCAGCGGCCGGTGATTGCAGTCGTCAACAAGGTCGACCGCGTGCATCCGCGCGAGCGACTGCTGCCCTTTATCAGCACGCTGGCCGAGCGCGCCCGCTTCCTCGCGATCGTGCCGCTGTCCGCGCTGCGCGCCGACAATATCGAGGCCCTGCGGCGCGAGATACTCGAGGCGCTGCCGGAGGCCGAGCGTTTGTACCCGGAAGGGCAAATCACCGATCGGAGTGAGCGGTTTCGCATCGCCGAGCTGATCCGCGAAAAACTCACCCTCGAGCTCGTCGAGGAGCTGCCCTACGGCGTCGCGGTCGAGGTCGAGAGTTACACCGCGACGGCCGACGGGCGCGTCGAGGTCGGCGCCGTGATCTGGGTGGATCGCGCGGGCCAGAAGCCCATCGTGATCGGCGCGGGCGGTGAACGCCTCAAGCGCATCGGGCGCGCAGCGCGCCTTGAACTGAATCACCTGTTCGCCCGTCGCTATCACCTCACGCTCTGGGTCAAGGTGCGGGAGAACTGGGCGGACGATGCGCGCGCGCTGCGCGAGCTGGAGGTGGAATGAGCCGCAGCGCGCACCGCGTCGAGCTGGCGGTCGGGTTTGTGCTGCATCGGCGCGCCTACCGGGACACCAGCCTCATCGTGGAGCTGTTTACGCGCGACTACGGCAGGCTCAGTGCATTTGCGCGCGCGGCCCGCGGACCGCGCTCGCGCTTCGCTCCACTCCAGCCCTTCAGGCCAATGCTGCTGTCCTGGAGCGGTCGCGGCGAGGCGCCGACGCTCACGGCCGCGGAAGGCGACGGGCCGCCGCCGCCCGCGCTCACTCCCGGTTACCTGTTCAGCGCCTTCTACCTCAACGAACTGCTGCTCAAGCTCACGGTGGCGCACGATCCGCAGCGTGAGCTCTACCTGCACTACGCCGCCACGGTGGCGCGCCTGGGTGAGGGCGCGCCGCTCGATGAAGTGCTGCGGCATTTCGAGAACCGGCTGCTGCAGCTGCTCGGCTACGGGAGTGAGCTGGCGGTCGAGGCGGGCGGTCGCCCGGTGGAGGCAGAGGCGTATTACTATTTCCGTCCCGGGGCCGGTGTCTGGCCGGTCGGCGTGGGGGTCCAGGACCGAGCGGGCGCTGCGGGCGCCGCGGGCGCGGCCGGGGCCGTGCCGGGCCGGGTGCTGCTGGCGCTGGCCGCGGAGCTGCCCTTGAGCGATGCGGAGGGGCAGCGGCAGGCGCGCGCCGTGCTGCGTGCCGCGCTCGATCATTGTCTCGAGGGCCGTGAACTCGCGACCCGCGCGGTGGCGCGGGCCGTGGCCAAAATGGAGCGATCTGCCTGATGAATCCGCACCTGGAACTGGGCGTGAATATCGATCATGTCGCCACGCTCCGTCAGCAGCGCGGCACGGTCTACCCTGACCCCGTGTACGCCGCCTTGATGGCCGAGCAGGCCGGAGCGGACAACATCACGCTGCATCTGCGCGAGGATCGCCGCCACATCCAGGAGCGCGACGTGCGCGCCCTGCGCACGCTCCTGACGACGCGCATGAATCTGGAAATGGCGGCCACCGAGCCGATGCTGGCGCTCGCCTGCGAGCTCCGGCCCGCCGACTGCTGCCTGGTGCCGGAGCGGCGCGCCGAACTGACCACCGAGGGCGGCCTCGATGCGCGCGGCGATGCGGCCCGCGTTCGTGCCAGCTGCGCGCGGCTGGCCGCAGCGGGCGTGCGTGTCGCGCTGTTCATCGATCCGGAGCCGGAGCAGATCGACGCCGCGGCCGATTGCGGCGCGGCCGTGATCGAGCTGCACACCGGAGAATACGCCGCGGCGAGCGGCGCGGCCCTGCCGCAACAGCTCGAGCGCCTGCGCCGCGCGGCGCGCCACGGCCAGCAGCGCCGGCTGGAGGTGCACGCCGGCCACGGGCTCAACTACCGCAATGTAGGTCCGATCGCCGCGATTGCCGAGATCAGCGAGCTTAACATCGGCCACGCGATCATCGCGCAGGCGGTGTTCGACGGCCTGGGCAGCGCCGTGCGGGAAATGCGCGCGCAGATGCAGCGCGCACGGAACCCCTGACGTGATCTACGGGATCGGTGTCGATGTACTGCAGGTGGCGCGGATCGAGCGCACCCTGAAGCGCTTTGGCCCGCATTTTCTCGACCGGCTGCTGCTGCCGCCGGAGCGCGAGCAGCTCGCCCGCACCGCGCGTCCGGAGCGGTTCGTGGCGATGCGCTTCGCCGCCAAGGAAGCGGTCGTGAAGGCCATGGGCACCGGATTTTCGCACGGCATGTGGATCCGGGACGTTGGCATCGTGCAGGACCGCTGGGGCAAGCCCGAGGTCATCTACTCCGCGCGCGGGGAACGCCTGCGCCGCAAACTCGGGATCGGTGCCGGGCACGTTACGCTGACGGACGAGGCCGGCCTGGTGGTCGCCGTCGCCGTGCTGATGGCCGCGCCGGCAGCGCCCGCAGGGCCGGCGAAGCGCAAGGCCGCGCGCAGCGGCGCGGGCCGCGTGCCGCGCAGCAAGGCCAGGCGGCGGTGAATCGCCTGGTGTTCGACATCGAGACCGTCCCCGACGTGGAGCTGGGACGGCGCTCCCTCAATCTCGGGGACTTGAGCGATGCGCAGGTGGCCAAGGCCATGTACACGCTGCAGCGGCAGCGCAGCGGGAGCGATTTCCTGCCGCTGGAGCAGCATCGGGTCGTGGCCATCTCCTGCCTGCTGCGCAGAGGCGAGCAGCTCAAGGTCTGGACCTTAGGCGATGTGAACTCGAGCGAGGCCGAGCTGATTGCCCGCTTCTTCGAGGGCATCGAGAAGTACACGCCCGACCTGGTGTCGTGGAACGGTGGCGGCTTCGACCTGCCGGTGCTGCACTACCGCGCCCTCAAGGCCAGCGTACAGGCGCCGCGTTACTGGGAGACCGGTGATGATGACCAGAGCTTTCGCTGGAACAACTACCTGAGCCGCTTTCACTGGCGGCATCTCGACCTGATGGACGTCTTGTCCGGCTTCCAGGTCCGTGGCCGGGCTTCGCTGGCCGACATGGCGCTGCTGCTCGGGTTTCCGGGAAAACTGGGTTTTTCCGGCGCGCAGGTCTGGGAGGCCGTGCTCGACGGGCAGCTCGCCGCGGTGCGCAACTACTGCGAGACCGATGTACTCAACACCTACCTGGTGCTGCTGCGCTTCGAGCAGTTCCGGGGCCGACTCGACCCGGCCGCCCACGAGCAGGAACTGGCGCGCCTGCGCGAGCTGCTGCGCGGCTCTGGGGAAGCCCATCACCAGCAGTTCCTGCAGGCCTGGGAAGCGCGCGGTTGAGGCGACGGGCGCCGCCGGTCGTCGAAGTGGGCCGGGTGGAAGCGCTCAATCACAGCGCTGAAGGCGTGGTGCGTGGCGGCAAGACCGCCTTCGTCAGCGGTGCGCTGCCCGGCGAAACCATTCAATTCATCCGGCGCCGGCATCACCGCCAGCACGACGAGGCCGAACTCATCGCCGTGCTGGAGCCGGCGGCGCAACGCGTGGTACCCCGCTGCGCGCACTTCGGTGTGTGCGGGGGCTGCTCCCTGCAGCATCTGGACAGCGATGCGCAGCTGCAGATCAAGCAGCAGCAGCTGCGCGACAGCCTCGAGCGGGTCGGCCGCGTAACGCCGCAGCGCTGGCTCGAGCCGCTCCGTGGCCCGCAGTGGCAATACCGCCGCCGCGCGCGCCTGGGCGCGCGTTTCCTCGCCTCGCGCCAGCGTTCGCTGGTGGGATTTCGGGAGCGATACTCCACGCATGTGGCCGAACTCAGGCGTTGCGAGGTGCTGGCGGCACCGGTCGATGCGCTCATCGAACCTCTGGGTGCGCTGCTGACGAGCCTGTCGATACGCGAACGCGTGCCGCAGGTGGAAGTGGCCATCGCCGAGAATGCGGTGGTGCTCGTGATCCGCACCCTCGATCCGGCCAGCGCGGCCGATGAGCAGCTGCTGCTCGAGTTCGAGCGCGCCCACGCGGTGCGGATCTGCCTGCAGCCGGGCGGACTGGCCTCGGTCAAGCCGCTGCGCGAGCCCGCTCCGTCGCTCGAATACACGCTGCCGGAACACGGCGTGCGCCTGCGCTTCGAGCCCAGCGATTTCATCCAGGTCAATGCCGGGCTTAACCGGCTGCTCGTCAGCCGCGTCATCGCCCTATTGGAGCTCGATGCGAACTCGCAGGTCCTGGATCTGTATTGTGGGCTGGGTAATTTCACGCTCCCCATGGCGCGCCGCGCCGCCCATGTCGTTGGCGTGGAAGGCGAGGCGTCGCTGGTGGCGCGTGCCCGGGGGAATGCGGCGCTCAACGCCATCGGTAACGCGGAGTTCTTCAGCGCGGACCTGGCCGGGGCCGCCGCCGCCGCGGCGCCGTGGGCGCAGCGTCGCTACAGCCATGTGCTGCTCGATCCACCGCGCGTCGGTGCCCGCGAGCTCCTGCCGCAGCTGGCGCGGCTCGGCGCTCAGCGCCTGCTCTATGTCTCCTGCCACCCGGGGAGCCTCGCCCGCGACCTTGAGATCCTGGTGCATGAATTGGGCTTCGAGCTGCTTGCCGCGGGCGTTGCCGACATGTTTCCGCAGACCGCCCACGTCGAGTCCCTGGCCTTGCTGGCGCCGCCGCGCGCCTCCACCGATAATCCGCGCGAGGCCATGCCATGACTCTGGGTCCACTGATGATCGACGTCGCCGGCACCGGGCTGAGCGCGGAAGATCGTGAGCTCCTGACTCATCCGCTGGTGGGTAGCGTGATCCTGTTCACGCGCAATTACGCTGATCCGGGGCAGCTTCTGGAGCTGGTGGCGCAGATCCATGGGCTGCGCAGTCCCCGGCTCCTGGTCGCAGTCGATCACGAGGGGGGGCGCGTGCAGCGCTTCCGGCCAGGGTTCACGGCGCTGCCGCCACTCCGTGCCATCGGTCACCAGTTCGATCTCGATCGCGCCTCCGGCCTGGACCTGGCACGCCGGCATGGCTGGCTGATGGCCGCAGAGCTGCTCGCCTGCGGACTCGATTTTTCCTTTGCGCCCTGTGTGGACCTGGACTATGGGCTGTCCGAGATCATCGGCGACCGCGCCTTTCACAGCCGCGCTGCGGTGGTGGGGGAGCTGGCGGTGGCCTACATGCACGGCATGCGCGATGCCGGCATGGGCGCGGTGGCCAAGCATTTTCCCGGACATGGCGCGGTCGTGGCCGACTCGCATCTGGCGCTGCCCGTGGACCGGCGCGAGTACACCGACCTGGGCGAGGAACTGACGCCGTATCGCCGGCTGATCGACAACGGACTGCCCGGGGTCATGGTCGCGCACATCCTGTTTCCGCGGGTCGACGGCCGGCCGGCCAGCCTTTCGCGCCGCTGGATCGCCGGCACCCTGCGCGCGGAACTGCACTTCAGCGGCGCGGTGTTTGCCGACGACCTGTCGATGGCCGGTGCCGCCAGCTTCGGTGACATCGTGGCGCGCGCGACCCAGGCGCTTGCGGCCGGGTGCGATGTGTTGCCGGTGTGCAATGCGCGCAGCAGCGTGGAGCAGCTTCTCGACGGCCTGAAGCTTGTTCCCGATCCCGCCTCGCACCTGCGCCAGGCGCGGCTCCGTGCCCACGCTCATCCGGATCGCGCAGCACTCATGGCCTCGGAACACTGGCGCACCTGCCGCGAAGCGCTCGAGCGTTGTGCGCAGCCGCCGGCGCTCAAGTTCACCGCGGAGTCCTGAGCGGGCGTATGGTAGCGCCTGGCGGCGGCCAGCAATTCTGAAATCGAAGGGAGGGGAATCATGAATTCAGCGGCTATGCGATGTGCCCTGGCCGTGTGGCTGGTGTGCTGCGTGCCCGGCCCGCCGGCGCAGGCCGCCGACCCGGCACTCTCGAGCGTGGTGGGCAACTGGCTGACGGAGCCGCGCGACGGCATCATCCAGGTCAGCGTGGACGCCAGGGGAAATCTGGAGGGCCGCATCATTGGCGGCAATCACCCGGGCCTGAAGGACGAGAAGAATCCGGATCCAGCGCGGCGCGGGCTCGCGTTGCGTGGCCAGGTGATCCTCAGGAACATGAGCTACGAGGGTGACGGACGCTGGTCCGGCGGCACGATCTACAAGCCCGACAATGGCAGCACCTACAAATGCACGGTTACGCTGGTGGGGAGCGATGTGCTCAAGGTGCGCGGCTACATCGGTTTTGCACTGCTCGGCATCACCCAGAAGTGGACCCGCTACACCGGTACTTCGATGGACCTTCCGCCCGCACACTAGGCGGGACGGCGAGCAACTGTAGCCATGACGAAGCATCAGCGGGCGCCGGCAGCGGCCCTGGGCCTGTGGCTCATCGCGGGCGGCGCCATGGCTGCCGCGGACCCGAGTCCGCAGACCACGCGCAAGATCGTCTTTGAGAAAATCGACAAGGCCTACCGCTACAGACTCACGGAGGGGCCCGTCGCCACGCTCGGCGATCACCAGGTCCTGGTGCACATGCGTGCCGTGGCATTAAATCGCGGCGACTGGGAAATCCTGGGGACAGCCCCGGCGGCGGATATTGATGGCCGCATCGCCGGCAGCGATGGTGCGGGGGAGATCGTCGCGGTCGGCCGGGCGGTACGAGACTTTCACCCAGGGGACAAGGTCACCAGCCTCTACTTTCGCAACTGGACCGGCGGGCTTCCGGACGCGGGAAAATTGTCTGAAGTCACCGGCCAGGACGTCAACGGGGTGTTCGGCGACTATGTCGCCCTCGACGATACGGCGGTCGCGACGATGCCCGCTGCACTGTCCTACACCGAAGCGGCGACCTTGCCGACCACGTGGCTGACGGCATGGAGCGCGCTGACCTCCTGGCGCAGGGTGCGTCCCGGCGATGTGCTGCTCGTACAGGGAACGGGGGGTGTGTCCACCGCTGCCATTCAGCTTGGGGCCGCGATGGGCGCGCGGGTGATGGTCACCAGCAGCTCCGACGCCAAGCTCCTGCTGGCCAAGGCACTTGGCGCACGGGATGGAATCAACTACCGGACGACACCCGAGTGGAGCGAGCAGGTCCTTAAGGCCACCGCTGCGCATGGAGCCGACCTCGTCGTCGATCTGGGCGGCACCAGGACCCTGGAGCAGTCGGTCAAGAGCCTCGCCTATCGCGGCGGTGTCGCGATTGTCGGTGGACTCACCGGTTATGACGGCGCGGTGCCTGCCGAGCCGCTCCTGATAAAGGATGCGACCGCCTACGGTGTCTTTGTCGGTTCACGGGCTGACTACTATGAGATGAGCCGGTTCCTGACGAAGCACGGGATTCACCCGGCCGTCAGTCGCGTGTACCCGTTCGCACAGATCGATGAAGCGATCGCGCAACTCAAGTCCGGTGATTTTGTTGGCAAAGTCGTGTTGGAACTTTAAAGCCGGTCCGCACCAGTGGCCGTGCGCGACGGCTCTTGCCGATTCGATCCTGAGCATTGAATATCAGGAATGAGCGCCACATTCACCGTCGCCGGCCCGCTCCATGAGGCCGACCGCTCCTTCCTGGGGCATCCGCGCGGGCTCGCCTATCTGTCCTTCTGCGAGGCGTGGGAGCGATTCTCCTACTACGGCATGCAGACGCTGCTGGTGCTGTACATGGTCGGCCAGCTGCTGCATCCGGGGCACATCGAGCACATTGCCGGATTCAGCGGCTTCCGTGCCGCCATCGAGCGCGCCTACGGCGGGCCGCTGTCGACAGTCGCGCTCGCATCGGCGATTTTCGGGCTCTACACCGGCCTCGTCTATCTGACCCCGATCGCCGGCGGCCTCATCGCCGACCGGTGGCTCGGCCGGACTCGAACCGTCACGGTGGGTGCGCTGCTGATGGCCGCCGGACACTTTCTGATGGCCTTTGACGTGTCGTTCCTGATCGCGCTGCTGTGTCTGCTGACCGGCGTGGGCTGCTTCAAGGGCAACATTGCCAGCCAGGTCGGCGCGCTCTATGCGCCGAGTGACCTGCGGCGGGCCGATGCGTTCCAGATCTATTTCCTGTTCATCAACGGCGCGGTCATCGTCGCGCCGCTGATCGCCGGCACGCTCGGTGAGATGTATGGCTGGCATTATGGCTTCGGTGCCGCCGGTGTCGGCATGCTGATCTCGCTGGTGATCTACCGGTCCGGGCGACGCTGGCTGCCGCCGGAGAACGGGACGCGGAGCGCCGGTTTCGCTCCGCGGGCGCGCCTGGGGCGTGGCGAGCGCCGCGCGGTGCTGGTGCTGGTCCTGCTGCTGCCGGTGCTTGCGATCGGCGCGGTCGGCAACCAGCAGATCTACAACGCCTACCTGCTGTGGGTGCCCAGCCACGTCAGCATGGTGTTCTTCGGTCGTACCATGCCCACCACGTGGCTGATCACCCTTGATGCGACCGTTTCGATCAGCTGCCTGTTCGCGGCCGTGGCTTTCTGGCGCCTGTGGTCGAAGCGCTTCCGGGAGCCGAGCGAGGTCGCCAAGATCATCATCGGACTGGGAATCAGCTCGGTCGCGCTATTGACCCTGGCGGCGGCGGGTGCCATCGCCGCCGGCGAGCGCAAGGCCGGCATCGGCTGGGTGCTCGCCTACGAAGTGCTCAACAGCATCGGCTACGCCAACGTGTTTCCGGTCGGGCTGGCGCTCTACGCGCGCGCCTCACCCAAGGCAATCGCGGGGACGATGATCGGGGTCTATTACCTGCACCTGTTCATGGGCAACAACCTCGTCGGCCGGCTTGGCGGGCTCCTGGAACACATGACGGGCGCGCAGTTCTGGCTGCTGCACGCCACGCTGGTCGGAGGTGCCACCGTCGCCATGCTGGTCGCGTGGCGCCTGTTTGCGCATCTGCTGGCGCCCACCGGTCCGGAGCTGGAGCGGGCCTCGGCCTAGGGCGCCTTGGTTGGCCGCGCGGGGTTGATGATGGCGATGACGCCAAAACCCGGGTGGTCGAAGTGGTTTTTCTCGTTGAACTTGACCTTGCGCAGTTCGCTCAGCGACCAGGCCGGAT